>Ga0208512_100024_pt1 | contig 53841 bp, 52 predicted proteins | sample LakWasMet40_LOW7_2_FD_183880 | JGI IMG/M metagenome (GOLD analysis project Ga0208512, IMG submission 183880) | Freshwater sediment methanotrophic microbial communities from Lake Washington under simulated oxygen tension - Sediment Metagenome... | ecosystem: Environmental > Aquatic > Freshwater >...
AGGACGGTTTTCTCCAGCTGGGCAAACAGCACGGCGTCGCCGAGCAGGCCGTATTTGATCACCTCGGCCATGCCGGCGGCGAACTCCCGCGCCGGCAGCGTCGCGAGGAAATCCATCGCGATGTGCACCGCCCGCGGGTGATGGAACGCGCCCACGAGATTCTTGCCGGCGGAGAGATTGATGCCCGTCTTGCCGCCGACCGAGCTGTCCACCATGGCGAGCAGCGTCGTCGGCACCTGCACATACTGGATACCGCGCAGATAACTGGCCGCGGCAAAACCACCGAGGTCACCCATGACCCCGCCGCCGACCACCCATAGCAGGCCTTGGCGGGTCACCTTGTTCGCCGCCAGGAAATCCTGCACGCGCCCGAAGTTTTCCAAGGACTTGGCTTTCTCGCCGGCGCTGACCGTCAGGCGCGGGATCGAACCAAAGCTTCTGGTCAGGAAATCCGCCTGAGCCTTGGCCACGCCGTCATCCGTCAGGAGCACGGACAGTTGCCCCCGTTTCGCTGCTTCGGCGACTGCCTGTTGAATGGCCGTGCTGGCCTCATGCGAAATATGAATCGGATAAGTCCGGGCCCCTAATTCTACTGTAAGTGCCTCCGCCATAGAGTCGTTAAAAGCCAGCTACTTGCACAGGTCAATGCTCGTTATAGATCACTTTTTGAGACAAATTCTCAAATCGATCATTGACATGAGATTGTGTCTCATAATCAAATGAGCCGTTCGCAATGAAGCTCATGAATCCACTTCTCTCCTCCCGTCGCGACGAACTCAGCTTCTTCCTGAAAGCCCTGCTGGCCGTCGGTGTGGTGGTGACCTTCGTCCTTCTCCTCCACTTCCCCTGAACTTCCAACCTGCCGCCGTATGTTCCCTAGGCCAAACCAGCAAAGTGTGTGCGGTTTCAATAATCACCGGTCCAGGCCGGCGGCAGGTTGATTGATTTTTCCCATTCCATGAAAAACCCACGCCCACTTCCTGAGACCGAGTCTCGCTCCCGCGCGCTCCGCGCCTTCCAACCCATGCTGGCCTGCTGCACCCTGGCAGCTGCCGCCATCGCCCGGGCCGAAATGGCCCCGAGCTATCTGCCGCCCGCCGAGGAAGTCGTGCAGTTGGAAAAGATGCAGGTGAAGGGCCGCAACGAAGACAAAGGCTACTCGATCCAGCGCAGCTTCACCGCCACCAAGACCAACACGGCACTGGTGAACGTGCCTCAGTCCATCACCGTGGTCACCCGCGAGCTGATTGACGATCAGGCCATGCGCAGCATCGGCGATGTGACCCGCTATGTCCCGGGCGTGGGCATCGCCCAGGGCGAAGGCAACCGCGACACGCCGGTGATGCGCGGCAACAGCACCACGGCTGACTTCTTCGTCGATGGTGTCCGCGACGACGTCCAGTATTACCGCGACCTCTACAATGTGGACCGAGTCGAGGTGCTGAAGGGACCGAACGCGATGATCTTCGGCCGCGGCGGCTCCGGTGGCCTCATCAACCGCGTGACCAAGCAGGCGCTGGGCAAGACCCTGCGCGAGATTACCGTGCAGGCCGGTTCATGGAACCAACTGCGCGCCACGCTGGACATCGGGCAGGCGCTCAACGGCTCGCTCGCCTACCGCCTGACCGGGCTCTACGAGGACAGCGACAGTTTCCGCGAAGACGTAATGCTCCGCCGTTACGGCGTGAACCCGACCTTCGCGCTGGCGCTGGCGCCGCGCACCACGCTGCGCTTCGGCTACGAGTATTTCCATGACGAGCGCACCGCCGACCGGGGCGTCTCCTCGTTCCAGGGCCGGCCCCTCGACACCGATTCCTCGACCTTCTTCGGCGACCCGGCGCAAAGCGACACCTGGGCCACCGTGAACACGGTCTTCGCCGTCTTGGAGCACAAGTTCGCCAACGGCGCCAGCCTGCGCAACCACACGCGCTTCGGCGGCTACGAGAAATTCTACCAGAATGTCTTCCCCGGCGCCGTGAACGCCGCGGGCACAAGCGTCGCGATCTCGGCCTACAACAACCTTACCAACCGGGACAACCTGTTCAACCAGACCGATCTCGTTTTCGCCTTCGACACGGGCCCCGTGCACCACCAGCTGCTCACCGGTCTGGAGCTGGCCCGGCAGGAGACCGACAACCTGCGTCTGACCGGCTACTTCACGACCGTCTCCCCCACGACCACCTCCGTTCTGGTGCCGGTCGCCAATCCGCGCACCACCCTGCCCGTCACCTTCCTGCCGGGCGCCACCGATGCCAACAACCATGGCGTCGCCAAGACCGTGGCCGCCTACGTGCAGGACCAGGTGCGCCTGCTGCCGCAGTTGCAGGCCATCGCCGGTGTGCGCTTCGAAAGGTTCGCGGTGGATTTCCTCAACAACAGGACCGCCGTCCGCCTGGACAGCACCGACACCCTCGTCTCACCGCGCGCCGGCCTGCTGTTCAAGCCCTCCGAACCGGTCTCCGCCTACGTGAGCTACAGCATGTCCTACGTGCCCCGGGCCGGCGAGCAGCTGTCCTCACTGAGCCTGACCAACCGCTCGCTCGATCCCGAGGAATTCACGAACTACGAGGCCGGCCTGAAGTGGGACCTGCGCCCCGACCTGGCGCTCACCGCCGCGGTTTACCGCCTCGATCGCAGCAACGTCGTGATCACTGATCCCGCGGACCCGACCAAGTCCCTCCTCGTCGACGGCCAGCGCGCCAAGGGCGTCGAACTGGGCCTCGTCGGCCGCCTGACCAAGAACTGGAGCGTGGCCGGCGGTTATGCCTACCAGGACGGCGAGATCCTCGCCACCCAGTCGGCCACGGTCCTGGCCGGCGCCCGCCTCGCCCAGTTGCCCCGGCACACGGTCTCGCTCTGGAATCGTTACGACCTCACCAAGAAGTGGGGCGCCGGCGTGGGCTTGATCTATCGTGATGCGATCTTCGCCTCGACGGACAACACGGTCCGCCTGCCGGGTTTCGTGCGCGTCGATGCCGCGATCTTCCACCGCTTCAACGCCCATGTCCGGGCGCAGCTCAACGTCGAGAACGTCTTCGACCGGGTCTATTTCGCGACCGCCCACAGCAACAACAACATCAGCCCCGGATCGCCCCGCGCCGTCCGCGTGAGCCTGACGACCACGTTCTGACCCGCCGCCACCGCCCCGGATTCAGTCTTGGCTTCCAGGCTGGATTCAGGGGAATACGGTCGCGCCCTGGCGCTGCATGAAGACCTTTCGCTCCATTCTTTTCTGGCTCCACCTGGCCGCCGGCCTCGTGGCCGGGATCGCCATTGGCATCATGTGTTTCACCGGCACGGTGCTCGCCTTCGAACGGGAGATCGTCGCCTGGGCGGAACGCGACGTCCGCCGCGTCACGCCGCCGGCGGATGGCGCGGCCCGGCTGCCCCTGCCCGAACTCGTGGCCCGGGTGCGCGCCGCCCGGCCCGAGGCCAAACTCGCGAGCGTCGTGATTTCCGCGGATCCACGGGAGGCCGTGACATTCCCGCTCGGCCGGGAAGGCGCGCTCTACGCCGACCCGCACACCGGTGAGGTGCGCTCTGCCGCGACGACCCGCACGCGCGACTTCATGCGCCTGATGACCGACTGGCACCGCTACCTGGCGCAGACCGGCGACCAGCGGCCCCTCGGCAAGGCGATCAACGGCGCCTGCAACATCGCGTTCTGTTTCCTCGCAGTCAGCGGTCTCTACCTGTGGCTGCCCCGCTCCTGGTCCTGGCGCGGCATAAAGGCCATCGCTCTCTTCAACTGGCGGCTCACCGGCAAGGCGCGTGATTTCAACTGGCACAACGCCGTCGGCCTCTGGTCCGCCCCGGTGCTCATCGTGCTCACGCTCACCGCGCTGCCCATCTCCTACCGCTGGGCCGGCAACCTGATCTACACCCTCGCCGGCGAAACACCGCCGGCACCCGCCGGACCGGGCTCCTCAGCAACGCCGGCCGCCACCGCGCCCAAGCCGTCCGACCGCAAAGCCGCGGATCCCGCGGCAGTGGAAGGCGTTCGATCGCTTGACTATGATGCCCTGCTCGCCGCGGCGCAAAATCTCGCGCCTGGCTGGGAGTTGTTGACGCTTCAATTGAACAATGATCCGGCCGGGCGCAGCAGCCGGCCGGCCCAGATCACCGTCAAGCAGGCCGGCAGCTGGCCTCGCACCGCGACCACTGCGCTAACCCTCGATCCTTATTCGGGCGCGGAACTCAAGCGCGAAGGCTTTGGCAGCTTCAGCACCGGCCGGCAGATCCGCACCTGGACCCGCTTCCTGCACACCGGCCAGGCCCTCGGCTGGGGCGGACAGTTCATCGCCGGCCTCGCCTGTCTGGGCGGCTGCTTCCTCGTCTACACCGGCTTCGCCCTGGCGTGGCGCCGCTTTTTTGGCGGGATGAAAAATCATTCCGACGTAGAGCCTTCGGCCTTAGGGTAAGAACTCTAGCATCACCGGCTCGCGTTGGCGCGGCGCCTGCAGATTATCGGGGCATGTTCCGGCGAGTGTCATACCTACTGGTGGGATTGATTCTCTCGGGCGGTTATGTTGGTGCATCACAGGAAACCGATGATGCGTGGATTCGCGGGGTTTTCACCGGCAAGTCACCCCGCGCCGTAGCCCTGGCCGAGACCGATGCGTGGCAGCGTGCCGCCACCGTCGCCGAGCACGCGCCGGATTCCTTTGTGCTCGTCGGGTCCGGCCGGTCGATGCAACCGCTCTACGCCCCCGGCACCATCCTGGTCCTGCAACAGTTTCCCTTCGAGCTCCTCGAGCGCGGGCAGACCGTCCTTTATCGCAACCAGGCGCGCAAGATCGTCGCCCATGTCCTCGTGGCCAAGGCGCGCGACGGCTGGCGCGTCGCCGGCCTGAACAACCGCGACCACGACATGGAGCCGGTGTCGGCCGCCAATCTCGTGGGCGTCGTCATTGCCGCCTTCCAGCCGCTGCCGGCCGCCCGCGTGCAGCTCGCCGCCCTCCACCGCTAGTTTCGGCGCGGAAAAGCCCAGCGAAGAAAATCCGGCAACGCGCTGGCCCAGCTGCCCTCGTGGTGCTCGCCGCCCTCGAGTTCGTGATAGACCACCTCGTCGCCGCGGCGGAATCCCTTGGCGACGAGCTCATCGACCAGCTCGGTCGTGTCCTGGATGGCGTCGATGACGCCGTTGCCGTCGCGATCCGCCGCCTCGTCACGCGTGCCGGCCTGGAACCATACCCGCAGCGCAGGCCGGGTGTTCGCATCGCGGACGGTCCGGTGTGCGAGGCGGCTCGCCTGTTGCGCCGCGACGCTGGAGTCGTCCGCCCGCCACCACAGCGAGCCGGAGAATATCCCCGCGAGACCAAACACCTGCGGTCGTCGCCACGCCGTGTCGAAGGCGCACAACCCGCCCAGCGAGGCGCCGAAAATCCCGGTGCGCGCCGCATCCGTGGCAACAGGGTGCCTTTCGCGCAGCCAGGGCAGGACCTCGCCCGCCAGCAGGTCCTGCAGCGCCTTCGCGTGCCGCCCGCGACCGGCAAAATCCAGCTGCCCGGCCATGCCGTATTCGTCCATGCGCTCGGCCGAGGCCGGCACCGCCGCCACGACCACCGGCTCGATTGCCCCGGCGCCCACGAGTTCATCGAGCGCTTCCGCCAACCGCCATTGCGGCATGGTCTGGCCATCGAGCGCCAGCAGCAAAGGATACGGCTGCGTCCGGGCGGCATCATAACCCGGCGGCAGATAGACGGTCGCCCGCCGCGGCGCGATGCCACGCACCGCGAGCTCATCGCTCTGCACGGTGACGGTATGCGTGGCCGGCCGCCGCCGCCACCATTTGCGCGCGGCACTCATGCCGCCAAGGAAGGGGAAATCACGGATCCAGACATGCCGCTGGTTTGGGGAGCTTCAATGCGTTTGTCCATGCCGCACCAAACCGACGGGACGCCGCGTAGTCCAAACGGGCGAACCCGGGGCTCCGCTCTTGCCCTCGGTGGATTTCGTCGCCCGAATGACCGGGATGACATCCCCTGATTCCCCGGCGGGCACACCCGCCGTCCCGACCGACCTGCACACCGGCGGCCTTGGCGGCCATCCGCGCGGCCTCACCACCCTCTTCCTGGCCGAGATGTGGGAGCGGTTCTCGTTCTATGGCATGCGCGCCATCCTGATGCTGTTCATGGTGCTGGCGGTGACGGAGGGCGGCCTCGGCTATGACACCCGGAAGGCGGCCGGCATCTACGGCACCTACACCATGAGCGGCTACCTGCTCTGTATCCTGGGCGGGTTCATCGCGGATAATTTCATCGGCGCGCGCCGGTCCGTGTTCATCGGCGGCGTCATCATCGCCCTCGGCCATTTCACGATGGCCCTGAACTCGGAGTTCACCTTCTTCATCGGCCTCGCGCTGGTGGCCGGCGGCACCGGCCTGCTGAAGCCGAATATCTCCACGATGGTGGGCAGCCTCTACCGTCCGGACGACGAACGCCGCGACGCCGGGTTCTCGATTTTCTACATGGGCATCAACCTCGGCGCATTCCTCTCGCCGCTCGTCTGCGGCTATCTCGCCCAGGGCGAGGGCTGGAAGGCCACGCTGGCCGGCTGGGGTCTCGACCCGCGCACCAGCTGGCACTGGGGCTTCGCCGCGGCCGGTGTCGGCATGACCCTCGGCCTGGTCGTCTATGTGCTGCAGCGCGGCCGCCTGGCGCATGTCGGCAACAAGCCGGCGCCGGAGGCCGACGGTTCCCGCCCGTGGGGCAAACTCGGGCTGGTGCTGCTGGGCTCGCTCGCGCTCATCACCGCGATGTGGTTCAGCGACACCTACAAGTGGATCGTCTACCTCCTGTTCGCGCTGCAGATCGCGCTGATCCTTTTCTTCGCCTTCCGCCCGAGCCAGGAAAGCAAGCGCCTCGCCGCGATCCTCGTGTTCTTCTTCGCCGCGGAAATCTTCTGGGCCATCTTCGAGCAAACCGGCTCGAGCATCTCGCTGTTTGCCGACCGCCTGACCGACAACCGGATGTTCGGCCAGGGCTTCCCCTCCTCGTGGTGGCAGTCGGTGAACTCCATCTGGGTCATCCTGCTCGCGCCCGCGTTTGCCTGGCTCTGGATCAAGCTCGGCCCGAGGCAGCCCTCGAGCCCCGTGAAGTTCACGCTCGGCCTCCTGTTCGTCGCATTGTCCTTCGTGCTGATGGTGCCCGCGGCCAAGCTGACCGCCCACGGCCTGGTCAGCCCGGTGTGGCTGCTCGCGCTGTTCTTCCTGCAGACCGTCGGCGAAATGCTGCTCAGCCCCGTCGGCCTGAGCACGATGACCAAGCTGGCGCCACAACGCCTGCTGGGCCTCGTGATGGGCATCTGGTTCCTCGCCGCCGCGCTCGGCAACAAGCTCGCCGGCGTGCTCGCGGGCGAATTCAAGAGCGAAGACGCCGCCGGACTCTCGACCTTCTTCTGGCAGCAGGCCCTGTCGGTCGGTGCCGCCACCCTCGTGCTGTTTGCGCTGGTGCCCTGGGTGAAGAAACTGATGGGCGGCGTGCGCTGATCGAACTTTTCCCTCTTTTGCAGAAAGAAGGCGCGGGTCACACCGCGCCTTCTTCATTAACACTGCTATACACCCCGACAAAAAAGGTCGGGCTCGCGCGCGCACAACGGGCCAGTCAGGCGCACGCGAGCCCTTTTTGGTCACCTCTCGCACCCGCTACCGGGCACGAAAACTGGACCGGGATACAAGCAGATGGCCCGCAACTCTTAGAGAGTCCAAAACACCTATATTCAGGTGGCCCATTTAACCCCCCTCGGGCCGCTGGTTTACCCGCTTCGTCCGCTTGCTTGACGACTCTGGCAGAATGCTGGCTATCTTTTCCCGTCTTGCCTGCCGTAACCGACGCCACCCTCCGCCCGATCTCCCGCGCCCTGCGCGGCGTGGCTTTGCTGTGCGCCCTCACGGTCTGGTTGCTGGGCTTGTTCGCCGCCAGTTCGCAGCTGCACGTTTCCCTGCATGCCGACGCCGGCCATGCCAGCCATGCCTGCTCGATCACCCTTTTCAGCCATGGCCTCGAGGACTGCCTCGGCTCTGCTGATCTTGTCGTCACGCCGGCGTTGTTTGCTGCGGGCGAGATCGCTGCGGTCATCGCCGCACCGGCGACGGATACGCCCGACCTGCTGCCTCCGGGTCGCGGTCCCCCGCTCTGCTAAGTCCAATTCGTTGTCCGGCGGCCCTCGGGTCCGCCGTTGCCTGATCCTGACCGGCCGCGCGCCGGCCGGCTGTCCGTTTCACACGAATCCTGTCCTTAGCATGAAAACTTTCCGCTCCTTTCCGTTTTTCCTTTTCCTCACCGGTCTGGCCAATGCGCAGACCACCCCGGCCAAGCCCGACGCCCACGACGAAACCCTCGCCCTCGAGGCCATGGTTGTCAGCGCCGGCCCCGACGCGAAATCAGTGTTCGACCTCGCCCAAGGCACCTCGGTCCTGGTCAGCGATGAGCTGCGCCGCAGCGTCATGACCACCCTCGGCGACACCCTCGCTGCCACGCCGGGCGTCAACGCCACCTACTACGGGCCGGGCGCCAGCCGCCCGATCATCCGCGGCCTCGGCGGCGACCGCGTGCGGATGCTCGACAACGGCGTCGGTTCACTCGATGCCTCCAATGTCAGTCCCGACCACAATGTCAGTGTCGAGCCGCTGCTCGTCGATCGCATCGAGGTCCTGCGCGGCCCCGCCACCCTGCTCTACGGCAACTCTGCCGTCGGTGGCGTCGTCAATGTCATCGACAACCGCATCCCCGCGGCCCCACCCGCTCACCCGCTGGGCGGCCGCACGGAGTTCCGCTACGACTCCGCGGCGAATGAACGCACCGGCGTCCTCGCCGTCACCGCCGGCGGCCCGGCCTATGCACTGCAGGTCAACGGCCTTCGCACCGAGACCGACGATGTGCGCATTCCCGGCTACGCCGATCCCGCCAACCCGGCGGACGAGGGCACACTGGCCAACAGCGCCGTCTCCACCAGGAGTGTCTCCGTCGGCGGCACGCGTTTCGGCGCGTCCGGTAACATCGGTGTGGCTGTCAGCGAATACGACACCTTCTACGGCGTGCCCGTCGGCGAGCCGATCGCCATCGACATGCGGCAGCGCCGCGCCGACCTGCGCGCCGAGCTCACCCGGCCGTTCGGGCCGTTCAAGTCAGCGAAATTCCGCCTCGGTCTCGCCGACTACACGCACGCCGAGGTCGACACCTTGACCGGATTGCCCAACACCACGTTCCGGAACAAGGCCTACGAGGCCCGCCTTGAGCTGGCCCAGCAGGACAGCGGCGACCTTACCGGCACCGCCGGCCTGCAGACCTCGCGCAGTGATTTCTCTGCGGAAGGCGCCGAGGTCGTCACACCGCCCACCCTGACGCTTAATCACGCGCTCTTCGTGCTGGAGTCCTGGCAGGCCCGGCCGGACCTGACCCTGCAGTTCGGCGGCCGCTATGAGTTCCAGAGCATCAAGCTCGGCGAAGTCGACCCGCTGCTGCCTCCCTATCCCGGCTATTCCGCGACCACGGGGGAGAAACACCATGCCAGCGGCTTCAGCCTGTCGGCGGGCGCGGTGTATTACCCGGCCAGGGATTATTCGCTCGGACTCTCGCTGGCTTACACCCAGCGCCTGCCCGTCGCGCAGGAGGTGTTCTCGAACGGCCCGCACGGCGGCACCGGCGCCTATGAGGTCGGCTCGGCCGGCCTGGGCAAGGAGACCTCGCTCGGACTCGACCTCACCCTGCGCAAGCGGGCGGGTTTTGTCACCGGCTCGGTCGGCGCTTTTGTGAACCGGATCCGGGACTTCATCTTCGAGCAGAAAGATACCGCCCAATATTTCGACGAGGACACCGGTGCTTTCCTGCCGTATCCCGGGCCGCCCGGCGCCGCCTTCCTCCCGATCTACCAGTTTATCGCCAAAGATGCGTTATTCTACGGTGGCGAGGCCGAGCTGGCTTTTCACCTCGTGGACACCGAGGCGCACCACCTGCACCTCGACCTGACCGGAGACTACGTGCGCGCCCGCCAAACGACCGACGACGAATCACTGCCCCGCATCCCGCCCCTGCGCGCCGGCGCCGCCCTGCGCTATGGCCGCGGCCCCTGGAACGCGGGACTCAGTCTGCGCCACTCCTTCCGGCAGGACCATATTGCCCCCGGGGAGAGCGAGACCGCTGGCTACACGCTGCTCGGGGCCGATCTCAGCTACCGCTTCACCCGGTCGCGGAACGAATGGGAACTCTTCGCCCGTGGCTCCAACCTCACCGACGAGGAGGCCCGCGTCAGCACTTCCTTCCTGAAGGACATTGCCCCGCTGCCCGGCCGCAGCCTCACGCTCGGCCTGCGGCTCGCCTTCTGAGCGGGCTGCTGGCGCGGCGGCTCAGATGTCGCCGCGCGGCGGACGCTGCTCGAGCATCACGCCGCTGATGCGCCACACGTCGCCTTCCTTCACCAGCCAGTAACGGTAGACCGTGCTGCGGTTCTGCCGGTCGGTGACCGTGACGCCGATCTGGGCCGTGCCCTCGCCGTCGTCGCGCACCACGCCGAAGTCGGTCTTGTCCGGCCGGAGCAGCGGGGCGTAGCCGCGCTTGATCATCACCGTGAACAACCGCTCGTCGAACTGCCGCCGGATGCCACTCGCGGCAAAATCATAAGCCGTCGCAAAGTCCCCGGCCTGCAGCGCAGCCAGCTGCGCCTCGACGACGGCCCGGACCTCGTCGCGCACCTTTTTCGGGCTGAGCCGCATCTCCGGCTCGGCGGCCACGGCGCCGGCCAGCAGGCCCAGCAGAAGAAAAACGACTCCAGCCAGCGGCTTCATCACGCCTCCAGACCAAACACGGCCCGGGCGTAGTTGTCAGCCGAGAAAGGTTGCAGGTCGTCGGGCTGCTCACCCAGGCCGATGAAATAGATCGGGATTTTCAGCTGGCGCCAGATGCCCACGATCGCGCCGCCGCGGCTGGTGCCGTCAAGCTTGGTCACGACCAGCCCGGTCAGGCCGAAGCTCTGGTGGAACACCTTGGCCTGCTCGATGGAATTGGCCCCAAGCGAGCCGTCGACCACCAGCCAGCGGTGCTGCGGCGCAGCCGGGTCGTTCTTCTGCAGGACGCGACGGATCTTCGCCAGCTCCTCCATCAGGTTGCCCTTGGTGTGCAGACGGCCGGCCGTGTCCACGATCAGCCAGTCATGGCCGCGGGCCTTGGCCGCCTGCCAGGCATCGAACGCCACCGCCGCGGAGTCGGCGCCGGTGTGGCTGGCCACGATCTCGATCTTGAGCCGTTCGGCCCAGCTCTTGAGCTGCTCGACCGCCGCCGCGCGAAAGGTGTCGCACGCCGCCACGATGACCGTCTGGCCCTCGCCCTTGAGCCGGTGGGCGAGCTTCGCCGTGGTGGTGGTCTTGCCCGAGCCGTTGACGCCGATCATGGCGATGACGGTGGGCTTGGCGGCGGCCGGCTCCAGCCTGCCCTCGGCACCCGCGAGCACGCGGCGCAACACCGTCGCCCCGATGGCGGCGGCCTGCTGGCCCTTTAGCTCCGGGTCCTTGCGGTAGGCCGTCTTGATCTCGTCGAGGATCTCGGTGGTCGTCTCGACACCGAAGTCCGCCGTGTAGAGCGCCTCCTCCAGTTCCTCCAGCGAGGCGGCGTCGATCTTCCGCCCGCCGAAGAGCCCGTGGGTCTTGGCCGCGATGGCCGCGACGGTCTTCGTCAGGCCGTCCTTGAATTTCTTGAACAGCGAGAGCATGCGCCGCCGCTTACTCCGTCGAAGGTTTCCGCGAGTCGCGGCCGAGCTTGTCCTTCATCCGGTCGAGGATGCCGTTGATGAAGCGCTTCGCGTCCGCGCTGGAATACTGCTTGCTCAGGTCGATGGCCTCGTTGATCGAGACGACCGGCGGGATGTCCTTGCGGTAGAGCATCTCGAACATCGCGAGCCGGAGGATGGCGAGGTCGATCTTGGCCACGCGGTCGAACTCCCAGTTGTGGGCGAGCGACTTGATGTGGCCGTCGATCTCCTCGACGTGCTCGATGGCGCCGTGGATCAGCTCCTCGGCGAAGGCGTAGTGGTCGCGCGGGTGTTCGAGGTGCTGGAAGAACAGGTCGAGGTCCGAGCTCATGCTGGACGGCTGGTTGACGCTCCAGGAATAAAGATACTGGAAGGCCGCGGCGCGGCACTCCCGCCGCTGGTTAAACTGGCTGGTCATGATTGGCCTCCGATCGTGCGCTTCAGCGCCGCCATCTCGAGCGCGGCGCGCGCGAACTCCGCACCCCGGTTGATCCGGCCGGTGCACCGCGCCTGCGCCTGCTTCAGGTTGTTTGCCACGACCACACCGTTGATGACCGGCGTGCGCGTGGCGAGCGCCACTTGCTGGCAGGCATGCGAAACGCTCTGCCCCACCATCTCGTGGTGGTTGGTGTCGCCGCCGATGAGCACGCCCAGGGCGATGACCACGTCGCGCCGGCCGCCCTGCGCGAGCCAGTGGGCGGCCACCGGCACCTCGTGCGAACCCGGCACGCGGACGACCGTGATGCGCTTCTCCTTCACGCCCGCGGCGGTCAGGACGGCGATGGCTCGCGCCAGCAGGGCGTCCACCAGCACCGGATTGAAACGCGCGGCCACGATGCCGACCGTGAACGGGGCACCATCGATGGCGGCTTCCTTGGGCGCGTCGAGACTCATGGGAGGTTCAAGGCAAGGTGGAAGCGGCCGTGCCGCAACCGAAATCTCAGACCGGGATCTGCTCCACGATCTCCAGCCCGTAGCCGTCGAGGCCGACAACGCGGCGGGGCGAGTGCTGCAGCAGGCGGATCTTCTTCAGGCCCAGCGCGGTGAGGATCTGGGCGCCAGTGCCGTAGTCCCGCAGGTTGGCCGGGGCCGCGTTGCCCGCCGCCGGCTGGCCGGAACTCAAAAGCGCCTCCTGCATCCGGCCGGTCTGCTCCATGTAGAGAATGACGCCGTGGCCGGCCTGGGCGACCCGCTCCAGCGAAGCGAGCAGCGACCGGTGGCTGCCCATGTCCTTGGCGTGAAACACGTCGCTCAGCAGGTTCTCCGTGTGGACGCGCACCAGCGTGGGCGAGTCGTCGAGCCTGCCCTTGGTGAAGGCCAGGTGATGCCGTCCGTCCACCTTGCTCCGGAAGATGTGCAGCTGGAACTCGCCATATTCAGAGGCAAACGGGCGCGTCGCCACCTGCTCGACCAGCTGTTCGCGGTGGTGGCGGTATTCGATGAGCGCGGCAATGGAAACCAGCGGGATCTTGTGCCGCTGCTTGAACTCGATCAGCTCCGGCAGCCGCGCCATCGTGCCGTCGTCGCTCAGGACCTCGCAGATCACCCCCGCCGGCTTCAGCCCGGCCAGCGCCGCGAAATCCACCGCCGCCTCGGTGTGGCCGGCGCGCTCAAGCACGCCGCCGGCCCGCGCACACAGCGGGAAAATATGCCCGGGCTGCACCAGCTCGTCCGACCGGGTCGCCGGATCGGCCAGCAACCGGATGGTGCGGGCGCGGTCAAAGGCGCTGATGCCGGTCGTGATGCCCTCGGCCGCGTCCACCGACACCGTGAAGGCCGTGCGGTGCGCCTCGCGGTTCTGCTGCACCATGGGGTTGATGCCGAGCCGCTTCAGCTGCGGCTCCGCCATCGGCACGCAGATCAGGCCGCGCGCGTGCCGGATCATCATGTTGACCAGCTCTGGCGTGGCCTTCTCGGCCGCCATCAGCAGGTCGCCCTCGTTCTCGCGACCCTCGTCGTCGGTGACGAGGATCATGCCGCCGGCCGCGATCGTCTGGATCGCGGTTTCGATGGGATCAAAGGGAATGACGGCGGACATGCGGGAAAGCCGCCAAGCTTTGCATCCGACCCGCCGCTGTCAAATCCCGGCTCGCTCAGCCCTTGAAGGGCACCGTGTAGTTCTCAACGGCCTTGGCCTCGTCGCCCTCGCCCTGGAGCAGGGTGAGGTAGACGTTGAAATTAAAGGGCGGGACGACGGGCTTGGCGCCGACCAGGGACGTGCCGCTGCCGTTGAGCACCGTGCGGTTGTCGCCGGGTGCGCGCGGATTGGGCCAGCGCGCCGTGGCGCGGCTCACATCCATGGCCCTGGGCTTGTGCTTCTTGTCGTAGAAGGTGAGCTTGAAATTTCCCCCCACCACTTCGAGTCCGAGCTTGGTGCCGTCAGGCCGCACAATCACCGTGCCGGGGATCTTGGGCAGTTCCTCCTCCTTCTTGGCTTCCGGCTTGGCCGGGGCGGCCTTGCCCGGAGCCGCCTTGGCGGGGACCGCTTTCGCGGCCGGCGCCTTCGGATCGGCCGGCTTGGCGGCCGGGGGGGTCTGCGCCTGCATCAGGCTGGTGGCGAACATAAGGCACACGGCGACAGCGGTGGGTTTCATGCCCCCACTCTAGCCCGGCGGTGCGCCCGTGCAAGCCCCGGCTCGTCCACCCGGCGCCGTCCTCCGACCTTTCGCACCTAATTCACGTGATGCGGGGTCGCCCCGGGCATTCCAACATTGGCACCCGGACGGATTTTGTCAGCCTGACCCCATGCACCAACGGAGGCCCGGCTGATATGGGCGTCATGCTTATTGCGGCCATGGCTGGCGGCGGGGTGGCCGGTCTGGTCATCGGGATAACGTTTGTCCTGCTGGCAGTCGGCCTGGCCCGGAAAACGGCGGCGCGGCGGTCACGGGTGTGGCCGGTGTTCATCGGCACCGCGTTCCTGCTCGCCCTGGTCCTGGTCTACCTCGTCAGCCTGATCCCCCAGGCCCCGGTCAAACCGGGGAGCGATTACGATGTCGCGATGAGCAACTATTTCTGGACCGCCCTCCGGATGCTGGCGGCGCCCGGACTGGCCGCCTTGCTCGCCGTGCCCGCGACCCTGCTCTGTCCGCGCCAGCCGCCGCCGGTCGAGCCGCCGCTCCTCTCCTAGGATTTGGCCGGGCGGATCTTCGCCCGCAGCTCGGCCCATCGCGCCAGCCGGTCGGCAATCTTCGCCTCCCACCCCGCCGTCTTGGGCGTGTAGAGCGCGAGGGGTTTCTCCAAATAGGCCTGGCCGGAGATGTTCTCCGGGAAATCGTGCGAGTAGAGATACCCCTTGCCGTGCCCGGCCTGCTTGCTGGCGGCGCCGCTCTTGTCGCGCAGCGGCGGCGGCACGGCCTGCACGGGCGCCTCCTTCAGCACGCGGTGCGCCTCGGCCAGCGCCAGGGTCGCCGAGTTGCTCTTCGGCGCCGTGGCGATGTAGAGCGTGGCGTGCGCGAGCGTCAGCTCGGCCTCGGGCAACCCGATGAAATCGCACGCGTGGTGCGCGGCCACCGTCAGGGGCAGCGCCTGCGGGTCGGCCAGGCCGACGTCCTCGCTGGCGAGGATGACGAGCCGTCGCGCGATGAACCGCGGGTCCTCGCCGCCGGCCAGCATCTTCGCCAGCCAATACATCGCCGCATCCGGGTCGCTGCCGCGGCAGCTCTTGATGAAGGCCGAGATCGTGTCGTAGTGTTCGTCCTCGTCGGCGTCGTAGCGGATGCGCCGCTCGCGGGCGAAGATCTCCAGCTCCTTCTCGCCGATTTCCGTCTGCTCCGGCAGGCTGAGCGCGATGACCTCGAGCGCGTTGAGCGCCCGGCGCAGGTCGCCGTCGCACAGCACCGCCAGGTCGTTGAGCACCTTGTCCGCCGCCGTGTGTCCGCGGGTGCCGAGCCCGCGTTCCACATCAGTCAGCGCGCGGCGCAACACGCCGGCCACGGCTCCGGCCTTGAGCGGTTCCAGGCGGAACAGGTGGCTGCGGCTGAGCAGCGGCGGGTTCACGTAGAAACCGGGATTGTGGGTCGTCGCGCCGATCAGCCGCACCGTCCCCTCCTCCACGTCGGGCAGCAGCAGGTCCTGCTGCGACTTGTTGAAGCGGTGCAGCTCGTCGATGAAGAGCATCGTCGCCGCCTCGGGCCGGCGGCGGGCCGCAGCGAGGATTTCGCGCAGCTCGGCGACATTCGACATCACGGCGTTGACCCGCACGAAGCGGCTCTTCGTCTCGCGGGCGATGACCTCGGCGAGGCTCGTCTTGCCGCAGCCGGGCGGTCCATAGAAGAGCAGGCTGCCGAAGCGGTTGCTGGCGATCAGGCGCGGCAGCAGGTTGCCGGCCTGCAGGATGTGCTCCTGGCCGACGATTTCGTCGAGCCGCTGCGGCCGCATGCGCGCCGCCAGCGGCTGGTGGGCCGCGGGCGTGCCGGGCAGCGCGGAGCCGGCGCGCGGAGTTTCCTCCCCGAAGAGCGAACCGGAATCATCGTCTGGACGGGCCATGCGTCCGGACAGGTTGGGCCGCCTCCGCGGAGAAACAAGTTTGAAGGCACCGGGGAAAGCTGCTGGCCTCGGCCCACTGCCCGCCGGGCCAAGGCGCAGTTTCGCCCATGCCTTCGCCCGCCACGCACCTCCGTGCGCCACTCTTGTGGCCGCTCGCGCCCTTCATCGCCGGGTTGACCGCGGCCAAGCTCTGGCCGCCGCCCGGATTCGGCCTGATGCCGCTGGCCCTGGCAGCGGCCGTCGCAGGGTTGGGCGCCGGGTGGTGCGCATTGAGGCCGGGCCGATGGGCCGCGATGCTCTGGGGCTTGAGCCTGGGTGTTTCGGCGGGACTGGGCGGCTTCGTGCTGTTGCATACCCGGCAGCCCACGCTGCACCAACTGGAATCAAGGCCGCCGCGCGAGGTCACCGTGACCATCCGGGTCCGGCAGACTTTCCCATCCGCCCCGGCCGCCCGCAGCCTGGCGGGGCTGGCCGAAATCACGGCGGCCGGTGAGCACGATCGCGAACTGATCGGGCGCCCGGTCTATTATTCGGCCATCCGGAAGATCAGCGTGCCGGCGCAACGCTCGGGCTCCTATGTCATCCGCGGCGTGATCGAACCCCTGCCGCAGGCCGCAGCGGACGGCGGCTTCAACGACTACCTCGCCAATCTCGGCATCCATCAGCGCATCACCCGGGCCCACCTGATCAGCGAGGCGGCGCCACCGGGCCCCTTCCAGGCCTTCTGCGCCCGGACCCAGGACCGGCTTGAGACCATCCTGCGCCACGGCCTCGCGGACCGGCCGCAGACCGCCTCGCTCTACCTCGCCATGCTGCTGGGGGAAAAGGCCGTGCTCTCCGCCGAACAGGAAAGCGCGTTCATGCGGAGCGGCACCTTTCACATTTTCTCCATCAGCGGCCTTCATGTCATGGTCATCGCCGGGGCAATCTACTTCACCTGCAAGGTGCTGCGGATTCCACGCCGGCCGGCGGTGATACTCAGCCTGATTGTCCTGTGGCTCTATGTTCAGATCACCGGGGCCAGCTCGCCCGCGGTCCGGGCTTTCCTGATGATCGCCTTTCTTTCCGCTTACCAGGGCTTCCGGCTGCCGGGCAATCCGCTCGCCGCCCTCGTCGCGGCGGCATTCGTGACGCTCCTGCTCGACCCGCTGCAACTCTTCAGCACCGGTTTCCAGATGTCCTACACCGTCGTGATCGCGCTGGTGGCGATGGCCCGGCCGCTGGGCGAGAAATGGCTGGCCGCGTGGCGGCCGTTCGCGCTGCTGCCCCGCGTCAGCTGGCGCTGGCCTCACCGCGTGATCGACGGGAGCGGGCGCTGGGTGCTGGGCACGCTCGCCGTGTGCTGGACGGCCTTCCTCGCCAGCACGCCGGCGGGCATAGGCTACTTCGAACTCTTTTCGCCGGGCTCGTTGCTGGCCAACCTCGTGATCATTCCCCTGTCCGGCGTGGCGCTCTGGGCAGGCTTCGTTTCGATTGTCGCCGGACTCGCCGGGCTGCCGCCGGTGAGCACGCTCTGCAACCTGGTCGCGGCCCTGACCATCGTGGCCATGGACTGGCTGCTGCGGCACGGCACCGGTGTGCCGGGCATGTGGTTCAACGCGCACTATCGCGCCGATTGGCTGGCCCCGGTCTCGCTGGTCCTGCTGACCGCCGTGTTCCTAGCCGGTGCCGCGGGCCGCTGGGCGCCGCGCTATGGCGGCTACTGGCCGCCCGTCGTGGCGGTCGCCCTGCTGGTCATTTTGGGCGTGAAGTTCGGCTGAAGCCCGCAATCCTCCCCCCATGAAAAGCGCCTACGAACTCGCCATGGAACGCCTGGCCAAGGCCGATCCCGCCGCCGCCCCGCTGAACGCGGAGCAAAAGGCCCGCCTGGCCGAGATCGACCGCGTCTACCAGGGCAAGCTGGCCGAGCGGGAGATCTTCCTGAAACAGCAGCTCAACGCCGCGCTGGCCGCGCAGAAACTCGACGAGGCCGACCAGGTCCGGAAGCAGATCGCGGGCGAAAAGGCCCGGCTCGAGGAGGAGCGTGAGGACGAGAAGGAACGCGTGCGGCGCAAGAAGTGACCGGTGAAGGACGGACGCCCCGTCCGTCAAACTCCGCGAGGTGAGGGCACCCCGCCTTCAATTCTCACCGCGCGAACTCCAGCTCCGCCGTCAGCGTGTGATGGTCGGAGGACATCGTCGGCTTCACTTCCCAGCCGACGGGCCGGAGCCAGTCGTTGTAGAAGATGTGGTCGAGCACGTAGGGCCGCCGGCGCCAGGTGATTTCCTTGTCCTGCACGGTCTGGTAGCCGGCGTCGGCAAACTGCTGGATGAGGGACTGGTGCTTGCTGACGTTGAAATCCCCGGTGAGCACCGTGGGCATGCCGGCCGTCTTGCGCAGCTGCTCCTCGACGAGCTTGCGCTGGTCCAGATGGGTCTCGCTGCTGGACTTGAGCATGAAGAATGCGAGCAGGTGGGTGTTCAGCAGCCGCAGCGGGTGGCCGTTGATGGTCGTGGTGGCGCCGATGAGCAGGCGGTCGGTCGGGGTCTTCTTCTCGCCGAAAAAGTCAAACTCCACGGGCGGCGACGGCAGGTTCAGGCAGATGTGCTCGCGCAACGGGGTCTTGGAGAAGATCGCCAGGCCGATGCCGAAGGGCAGTTCGCGCGCGTCGGGCTTGGGGTAGCAAAAGTAACTGTCGTAATCCGGAAATTCCCTTTGCAGCCGCGTGTAATGCGGCGGGGGCTGGGCCTGCTGCCCGCCGGGCAGGGCATGCTCGACCTCCTGCAGCATGATGATGTCGGCGTCGTGCGTGCGGATCTCGGCGATGGTCTTGTCGAGGTCGATCGGCGCGTGGTCCGGATAGGCGTCGTCCCAAGGCTGACCGAACTGCATGTTAAACTGCAGCATCTTGAAACGACCGTTCGTGCTCATCGGCCGCCTCCCGCTTGCCTGACCGCGCCGGGCGCGACCGTCGCGTCACCGGCCCGGGAAAGGGCCATGCCGCCCAGCTCAACCTTGACCGAGGCCGGCGTGTTGGCGGTGATGCGCTGCACCTTGGTCCCCTGCCAGAGCCGGTTGGCCACGGTGGCCTGGGCGGGCTTCATCACGGCCGGCCTGGCCAGGCTCGCGGTTTTGCCGGGCTGAAAGGCCGGGTGGCGCTGCTCGGGGTTGAGCAATGCACCCGAGGCCGTCATAGCGCCGACGAGGGTAAAAAGGACGCTGATTTTCGCTCGGCGAATCATACGTGGCAGGCTGCCAACATGTTCGTCCGGCTGAAATTTGCAGCAAGCCTATTCTGGCTCGGCGGTGCCCTCAACGACCCAGTCTTTAGCCTCTGGCACCTGGCGGGAAAATTCCCGCAGCGCGGCGCTGAGGTGCTCGGCATAGCGGTAGTGCGCCCCCATGCCGGTCCGCAGCTCGGCCTCGTAGATGAACTTGTCGGCCTGCGTGCTGTGTTCGAATGGCGTCTGCGCCCCCAGCAACAGCGTATAAACGTAGGCCGCGGAGCCGCGGGCCATCAGCTCGCGGGTCAGCGCCGCCTGCTCGTCGAGCAGGGCCTGGTGCGCGGCATGCGTGATCTCGGGTGGCAGGTAAAAACCGGCCTGGATCAGCGGCGTGTAGCGGTGGCCGGTGCGGTGGCGGTTGAGGTCGCGCAGCTCGGCGACCGCCATGTTGTTCCAGGCAAAACTCACCCGCATCCGGCGCGTGGCCTTGCCTTGGTAACCGTAGCGGTTGGTCCGGTGCTTCAGGGCCTCGGACACCGGCTGGGACTCACCCAGCCACGGCGGAGCAGCGCGGTCGACCTTCACCCAGACCTCGTCGGCCAGCGGCTTGGTCGACAACCGCGCCAAGCCGAGCGCAAGGCTCTCCGCCAGTTCCTGCTGCGCCTGCGCCTGGAAGGATTTCTCGGCGAAACTGTGCTTCATCAGCCGCGGCGACTGCTTCAGCAGCTCGTCGCGGATGAGTTTCGCCGCGTGCGAGGCCTCGGGCAGGCCGAGCGAGTCGAGGTGCTTCACCGTGGTGGCCCACATGCGCGAGCTCTGCACGAGGCCGAGGTTGGTGCACGTCGCCAGCGGGATGAAGTAGCGCGCGCGGTCCAACGCGTAGTTCTTGCGCAGCCGGGTGACGACCGCGGGCTTGGCGTCCTTCGGCAGGCGCACGAGGCCGGGGTTCGCCAGCGCGGCCTGGTCGAGGCGCGCGTATTCGGCGTTGTAGGCGGCAAAGGCGTTCGCCATCACGGCGGACCAGCGCGGGGCGAGGTCGTCCGGGATGCCGAGCTCGGCGGGGGCCGGCAGGTTCGTCGCCGCCATCGTGATGTAGCGCGTGCTCGATTCCTGGCCGTCGGCCATCTGGGCAATCTCAAAGATTTTATACGCCAGCCACATTGACACGTCGTCGAGCGCGATGGCCAGGCCGCCGGTCAGGCCGCCGATCGAGGCGTGGCCGTAGTCGACGAAATTCAGGATGCGATCGATCGAGGCGTCCGGGTTGGCGAGGTCCACCTTCTCAAGAATGGCGGCGATGCCCTGGTTGCTGCGCGAGTAGCGGGCGAGGACGGAGGCGAGCAACTCGGGGGTTACCTTGGGGAGGTTGGCGGCCGCGGGCGGCGGAACAATGGCGAGTCCAGTGACCTTCATGTGCGGATTCACACGAAACATTTTCGCGCTTCGAGGCGAAGGAAATAAACGGGAATCTGCGCGGAAACCCCCGGCGGGAACGGGCTTGGCTTCCTGGCATGCCTGATCGCATCGTTGCCCATCAATCCCCCGCCCCGTCATCCCCACACCCTCCTGATCGGACTGGCGTTGGCCGGTCTGGCCGGCGTGGCGCTGGCGGCTGAAAACGGCCCACCGGCCATGTCACCCCCATCCGCCAGCTATACCTTGGGCTTCGATACCGCCTGTGACCGGGCCTTGCAGGTCCAGCTCGAAACCCTCGACGCCCGGCTGCGTTCAAAATTCGGCATGGAGCCCAACCAGACCTCCGCGGGCGTGCTAGACCTGAATACCCTTCGCCTGGCCATGGTGCGGCCGGACCGGATCGATTACGCCGCGAGCGTGCCGAAGATCGCCATCCTGCTCGCCTGGTTCCAGCTGCACCCGGAGGCGTCCACCAGCCTCGACCCGGCGACCCGGCACGAGCTCGGCCTGATGATCAAGGTCTCGGACAACGCGCTGGCGGCGAAATATTCCCAGCTGCTCGGCCTGAAAAACATCCAAGGGGTGCTCGACTCGTATGGACTATACGATGCGGCGCATGGCGGTGGACTGTGGATGGGCAAGCATTACGGCAAGGGCACCGAGCGTTATCCCGATCCGGTCGGCGGCCACTCGCACGCCGCCACGGTGCGCCAATTGCTCCGCTATTATCTCCTGTTGGAACAGGGCCGGCTCATCTCGCCCACCGCCTCGGCCGCGATGCGCGAGATCTTTGCCTCACCCGACATCGCGCACGTTCAGGACAAGTTCGTGCAGGGTATGGCGGGACGCAACGCGCAGGTGTTGCGCAAGGCCGGTTGGTGGGAGGACTGGTTCCTCGACACGGCCGTCGTCACCGGCGGCGGACGCCATTACATCGTGGCCGCCATGACCCGGCACCCGAAAGGCGACGACTACCTCGTCGAGTTCGCCGCGGCAGTGGACGATCTGCTCACCCAGTCCGCGAAACCCTGAGCCCTTACGGCAGCAGCCAGCTCGTCAGGGGGGCCTGGAAGAAGCCGAGCAGCACGGTGGCGAAGACCAGCACGGCCAGCGTGGCCACTCCAGCCCACTTCGGACCGGCCGGCAGCGGCCGGGCGGGCGCAGCGCCCGGAGCAGGCGGCGTCCACGACTCGAACCAAGCCGAGCGGATCCAGCCGAAATAGTAGAAGATCGAGATCACCACGCCCACGATGGCGACGGCCAGCAGGCCGTAGAGGTGGGCCTGGAAGGCAGCCATGAAGAGCAGCAGCTTGCCCATGAACCCGGCCAGCGGCGGGATGCCCGCCAGCGAGCCTACGCCTATCGCCAGCACCGCGCCGAGGAACGGCCGCTCCTTGGCGAGCCGGTCGTAATGGTCGAGCTCCTCGCCGCTGTCGTCCGGTCCGGCCACGTAGGCCATGACACCGAACACCGCCATCGAGGCCAGCAGGTAGGTGAAGAGATAGAACCAGACCGCGCCCTGCGCCCACGGCACCGTGAACGATGCCACCACGCCGATCAGCAGGTAGCCAGCGTGCGAGACGCCCGAGAGGCCCATGAGGCGCTTGGTGTTGCGCTGGGTGAGCGCGGAGAGGTTGCCAAACAGGATGGTCGCGGCGGCGAGCAGCGACAGCACCGGCACCAGCACGGCCTCGAGCGGGGCAAAGACCTGGTGCACCAGCGTGAGCAGCACGGCGAAGCCCGCGGCCTTGGACGAGACGGCGAGGAAGGCCGTCACGGGCGTCGGCGCCCCCTGGTAAACGTCGGGCACCCAGATCTGGAAAGGGAACGCACCGATCTTGAAGGCCACGCCGCCGATCACCAGCAGCGCGCCGGCGGTGGCGAGGAAGTTGTCGGGGTTCTCGCGGAGGAAATTCAGGACGGTGGCGTATTCGAAGCCGTTGTGGACGACGCCGTCCACCTCGACGCGGCCGACCGCGCCGTAGATGAGCACGATGCCGAAGAGCAGGATCGCCGAGCTGAGCGCGCCGAGCACGAGGTATTTCAGGCCGGCCTCGAGCGACAGGGAGCGCTCGCGGTAGTAGCTCACGAGGATGTAGAAGCCGATGGTCACCGTCTCGAGGGCGACGAAGAACATCACGAAGTGGTTGGCCTGGGCCAGGAGCATCAGCGCGGCCGTCACCACCAGCACGATGTGGTAGAACTCCACCCGCGGCGCGCGGGCGCGCGGCAGGCAGATCGTCGCGAGGAAGCACACCAGCAGCGAGGAGAGCAGGAAGAAGAGGCGCGCGGTCTGGCTGGCGTCGGTGATCCGGATCAGCCCGCCGAACATCAGGTCCTGCTCATGCCAGCCGGTGTGGAAATACATGCCGACGGTCACCAGCACCATGCCCAGCGCCACCAGCGCGAAATACGGGATGGCGTAGTGGTCCTTCTTGGGCAGGACCATTTCCATCACCAGCAGGGACAGCGCGGCGCAGGCCACGATGATCTCCGGCCCGAGGGCCCACCATTCGTTGGAGGCGGCGACTGCTTTGAGAAGTTCGGTGGACATGGCGGAGGATCAGCGGGACGGCAAAGTGACGGCGGCGGGCACCGGGGCGGCCAGCGCCTGGTCCACGGGTTGCGAAACGGCCTTGGGGTAGAAGCCGAAGAAGAGCAGCGCGACGATGAGGATGAGCGCCGGCAGCTTTTCGCGCCAGTCGAGGTCGGCCGGCGGGTGCTGGGCGGTCACCCGCTGCAGCTGCTCGCTGGCCGGGCCGAAGAACACGCGGGCCGCGGCGCGCAGGCCGTAGATGGCCGAGATGACCACGCCGGCGACGGCCACCGCGGTCAGGGCGGGCGAGAATTTCCACAGGGCGACGAAGACCGTCAGCTCGCCCCAGAAGTTGGCGAAGCCCGGCAGGCCGATGCTAGCCATCGTGGCGGCGACGAAGAACGCGGCCAGCACGGGGGTCTTCTGGGCGAGGCCGCCCATCTCGGACAGGTCGAAGGTGTGCGTGCGGTGGTGGATGCTGGTCGCGAGCAGGAACAGCAGCGCGACCGACAGGCCGTGCGCCACCATCAGCATGACGACGCCGCCGGAGCCGATGGTCGAGAGGCAGGCGATGCCGAGGAAGCAGTAGCCCATGTGCATCACGGAGCTGTAACCGAGCATCTGCTTGAGGTCGCGCTGCGCCATGGTGACGAAGCCGACGACCAGCACGTTGCCAAGGGCGGCCAGCAGGGCGAGTTTCCAGGCCCAGTGCTGCAGCCCCAGCGGGATGAGCGGGATCGCGATCTGGATGAGGCCGTAGAGGCCGAACTTCTTGAGCACGCCGGCGTGCAGCATGGCGGCCGAGCTCGGCGCGGCGCCGTAGCCGAGCGGGGCCCAGGTGTGCAGCGGCCACAGCGAGACGAGCGTGCCGAAGCCGAGGAGCAGCAGCCCGCCGATCCAGTTCTGGGTCGAGCCACGAAGGCCGCCGGCGGCGATGGCGTCCTTCAGCTCGATCAGGTCGAAGGAGTTGGCGCCGCTCTTCACGTAGAGGGCGATCAGGCCGAGCAGCGAGAGCATCGCGCCGGCCGTCAGGTAGATGGTCAGCTTCATCGCCGCGTAGTTGCGGTCGCGGCCGCCCCAGATGCCGACCATGATGAAGGTCGGGATCAGCGCGAGTTCGTGGAAAAAGTAAAAGAAGAAGATGTCCACCGACGCGAACACGCCCAGCAGGCCGCCGTGCATGATGAGCAGGAGCACCAGGTAGAGCTTCAGCCGCTCGGCACCCGAGCGCAGGGCGTAGAGCCCGGCCGCGAGGCCGACGGTGGCGGCGAGCAGGAACATCGGCAGCGCGATGCCGTTGAGGCCGAGCTTCAGGCTGATGCCGAAATTACCGAGACCAGTGTAGGTCGTGCTGAGGTAGGCGTAGTTGTGCGCACCCTCGGCCGGGAACTGCGACCACAGCCACAGCGCGATGAGCATCGGCACGGTGAAGGCGGCGGCGGCCAGCTTGGTGGAGAACCGCTTGGGCAGGCCGCACGCGATGATGACCGCGGCCACGAGCGGCGTGGCGATGGCGAGCTGCAGAAGTTGGGCGTTGGAGGGATTCACGAATTAGAAGATGCCGGCGGCGTAGGCCCAGAGGAGCGCGGCGCCGAGCAGGAACCAGTAGGCGTAGGCCTGCAGGCTGCCGGTGTAGAAGGCGCGGGCGCCGTAGCCGACGAGACCGGCGAAGCCGGCCAGGCCGCGAATGATGGCGCCCGCGAGCACGATCTGCTCGAGGAAGTTCAGCACCATCGCGAAACGCTGCTGCACCTTCGCCACGTAGTAATTGTAGAGCTTGTCGAACGACTCCTTGAGGCCGGTGAGGGCGCTGAAGCCGAAACGGAATTTCTCCTCGAGCGTGTCGGTCGCGGCGGACTTGTAGAAAAACAGCGCCGAGCCGGCGCCGATCGTCATGACGGCGAGCGAAACCAACAGGATGGTCGTGTGAGCGGAACCGTGGGCCTCGGGGATCATCTCTGCGACCGAGCCGGCCAGCTTGCCGTAGACGCCAGCATAGCCACCCGCAACAGACAGCACCGCGAGGATGATCAGCGGCAGGGTCATGACGAGGCCGCTCTCGTGGGCGTGCTTGGCCTCATCGGAACGGGCTTCGCCGAGGAAGGTGATCTTCCAGAGGCGGACCATGTAGAACGAGGTCAGGACGGCCGTGAAGGCGAGAAGGGCAAACACCGCGGTGTTCTTCTCCATCGCGAGGTAGAGGATGGCGTCCTTCGAAAAGAAGCCCGCGAGGAACGGCATGCCGATGATCGCAAGCACGCCGATCGTGAAGGTCCAGAAGGTCACGGGCATCTTCGTGCGCAGGCCGCCCATCTTGAAGATGTCCTGCTCGTGGTGGCAGCCGTGGATGACGGAGCCGGAACCCAGGAACATGAGGGCCTTGAAGAAGGCGTGGGTCGTCAGGTGGAACATCGCGGCGCCAACGCCGGCGGCGATGACCATCTTATGCTCGCCGTGCTCCATGGCGATGGAGCCCAGCCCGAACGCTGCGACCATGTAGCCGAGTTGCGAAAGCGTCGAGTAGGCCAGCACCTTCTTGATGTCGCGCTGGACGATGGCGCAGAGCGCGGCGTAGACCGCGGTGACCGTGCCGATCCACATGATGACCTCGAGCGCCTGCGGCACCATGAGGACGTTGATCCGGCAAAGCATGAAGATACCGGCGGCGACCATCGTGGCGGCGTGGATGAGCGCGGAGACGGGCGTCGGGCCCTCCATCGCGTCCGGCAGCCACACCTGCAGCGGCATCTGGGCCGACTTGCCCATCGCGCCGCAGAACAGCAGCAGCGGGATGGCGGTGCTGAAGACGTGGTTCTGGCCGAGCGCGGTAAAGTTCACCGTGCCGTTCGCCCAGTAGCACATGATGATGCCGAGCAGGAAACCGAAGTCGCCGACACGGTTGACGATGAAGGCCTTCTTCGAGGCGTCGGCCGCGGACTGCTTCTCGTGGTAGTGGTTGATCAGCAGCCAGGAGCTGAAGCCGACCAGCTCCCAGAAGATGAAAATCATGAACAGGTTGTCGGCGAGGACGATGCCGATCATCGAGAACATGAAGATCGACAGGCCGCCGAAGAAACGGGCGCGGGCCTGGTCGTCGCGCATGTAACCCAGCGAGAACAGGTGGATCAGGAAGCCGACGAAGCCGACGATGAAGAGCATCAGCGCCGCGAGGTCGTCATACTTGATGCCGAGCGACACGCTGAAGGTGCCAAAGCGCAGCCATTCGACTGAGGACTCGAAGCGCTCGCCGTGCTGCAGGAGGATGATGGAGATCGCCGCGATGGCGCCCGCAATACCCGTGGAGAGCCACGAGGCGACCGCGCCCCGCTTGCGCAGGAACAGGGCGATCACCACCGCGGAAGCCAGCGGCAGCAGGAGGATCAGGATGGCGTGATTGAGCATCGAATGCATGGCGCGGCGATCAGTGCTTCAACTGGTTCAGTTCCTCGACCTGGACGGTGTGGCGCTTCCGGAACAGCGCGACGATGATGGCGAGGCCGACGGCGACCTCGGCCGCCGCAATGGTGAGGATGAAGAAGACGAAGACGTTGCCGTCGAGGGTGCCGTTGAACTTCGAGAACGCGACCAGCGCGAGCGTCGAGGCCAGCAGCATGAGCTCGAGGCACATGTAGATCACCAGCGTGTTCTTGCGCAGCAGCACGCCGAAGAAGCCGATGGCGAACAGCAGGGCGCTGACGAACAGATAGGAAGGCAGGCCGTAAACCGGGGTGGTGGCGAGGAGCGGGATCATTTGGTCTCCTCCGGCGTGTATTTCTTGCTGAGCACGATGACGCCCAGCATGGCGATCAGGAGCATGAAGCCGACGACCTGCACGGGCAGCAGGTAGGTGGTGAAGAGCTGCTCGGCATAGTTCTTCATGGTCGGAACCGGCACGGACGCCGGGGCCTGGGGCAGCACGGCGCGGGTGGTGAGCGACCAGATGCCGAGCGCCAGCAGCGCGGCGCCGAGGGCGGACGCCGTGATGGTCATCGGCTTGAAGGCCTTGAAGCTGCCCGGGGTGGTGTCGAGCAGCATGATGATGAAGAGGAACAGCGCGACGACCGCGCCGGCGTAGACCAGGATGAGCACGAAAGCCAGCAGCGGGGCGTCGAGCAGCACGAAGAGGCCGGCCATGCCGACGAGCGAGAGCAGCAGGAACATGGCGGCGTTGACCGCGTTCTTGTTCAGCACGACGAGCAGGGCCGTGGCGACGGTGAGGACCGAGAGGATGAGGAAAAGCGTGTCAGCCATGGCTCAGTGCGCGTTGCCGTGCTCGGCGGCGGCCTTTTTCTTGTCCCACTTGAAATGCTGGTCGGGCAGCGTGCCGCCCAGCTCGTAAAGCTTCGCCTTGTCGTTGACCATCTCGGCGCGGGTGTAGCCGGTCATGGAATACTGGTTCTGCAGGAAGATGGCCTCCTCGGGGCAGACCTCCTGGCAGAGGCCGCAGTAGATGCAGCGCAGCATGTCGATGTTGAAGGCCTGCGGGCCCTTCTCAACGTGGGTGCGGTCCGGCTGGTCCTCCACGCTGCCCGGCGTGATGCGGATGGCCTTGGGCGGGCAGACGAACTCGCAGAGCTGGCAGGAGACGCATTTCTCGCGGCCGTGCGGATCCTTCACGAGCGTCGGCACGCCGCGGTAGCCGGTCGGGATGGCCGGGCGCTGCTCCGGATACTCCATCGTCACGTTCGGCGCGAACAGGTGCTTCAGGGTGACCCGCAGCCCCGCGATGATCTGCGGGAAGTAGAGCCGCTCCGGGAGCGTGAGGGGTTTGCGTTCGACGACGTAGGCCATGGCTCAGGAAACGGGTTTCTGCAGGAACGCGATGAGGATCGCGTATAAGAGGAGGTTGGCGATGGCGAGCGGCAGCAGTTTCTGCCAGCCGATCTTCATCACCTGGTCGTATCGGAAGCGGGGCACCGTCCAGCGCACCCACATGAAGAGGAAGATGAAGAACAGCACCTTGCCCATGAAGATGCCGATGGAGAGCAGGCCGAGCAGGACCGGCTGGCCCGCGAGGTGCAGCCAGGCGGCGAAGTCGGACAGCGGCACCCACGGCAGCGGGTTCCAGCCGCCGAGGAACAGCAGCACGAACACGCCGGAGCCGATGAGCATGTGCGAATACTCGGCGACGAAGAACAGGCCCCACTTCATCGAGCCGTATTCGGTGTGGAAGCCGCCGACGAGGTCAGCCTCGCCCTCGGCCATGTCGAACGGGAGGCGGTTGGTCTCGGCGAAGAGCGAGACGAGGAAGACGATCGCCGACAGCGGCATCCAGAGGCCGAACCAGGCGCCATTCTGGGCGGAGACGACGTCAAAGAGGCTCAGCGTGCCGTTGCCGCCCGGGGCGTTGACCCAGAGGAACACCGGCAGCACGGAGAGCGTCATCGAGAGCTCGTAGGAGATGAGCTGCGCCGAGGCGCGGATGCCGCCAAGGAAGGGATACTTCGAGTTCGACGCCCAGCCGGCGAGGATCAGCGAGTAGACGCCGAGCGAGGACACCGCGAACACCGCGAGGATGCCAACGTCGAGGTTGGCCAGCACGAGCGGCACGAGTTTGCCGGCCTCGTTGAGGTAGGCGCCAAACGGCACCACGGTCACGGTCGTGAGCGCGGGGATCATGCCGACGACCGGGGCGAGGTAGAAATAGAACTTGTTCACGTGACCCGGGACCGGGTCCTCCTTGAAGAACATCTTGCCGCCGTCGGCCATCAGGTGGAACACGCCCAGCCGCTGCAGGAAGGGGCCGACGACCGGCACCCACGCGAACCAGAACGGGATGGCGCGGTTCGGGCCGGGGCGGCCCTGCATCCAGGCGGAGACCTTGCGCTCGACCAGCGAGCAGGCCCCGCCGAACGGGAACATGACGCCGATGACCGCGAGGCCCTTGATGACGGCCTGCAGGAGCGGGTGGAGCCCGGACCAGAGTTCGATCACAGCGGTCATGCGGTGGCGGCCGCGGCGGCCGGTTTGAAGTGGAGCGTCTCGCCCTCGCAGAAGGGCAGCGCGGCCCACGGCGTGGCGTCGAGCAGCAGGCCGGTGGCGGGCAGGTTGGCGTAGGTGGCGGTCGCGAGCGGCTTCACCTCGGCGGCGATGACCGCCCAGAGGGAACCGAGGTCGGAAGCCACCGTGGAGCGGGTGACGGCGCCGACGAGGGTGGCCAGCGTGACGAGGTCGTCCGCCACGCCCGCCGGGCCGGGGACGGCCTTGGCGAACTTCTGCAGGCGGAACTGCTGGTTCACGAGCGTGCCGGACTTCTCGAAGACGGTGAGCGCCGGGATGACGACCTTCGCGGCGTCGCTCGTGGCATTCTTGTGCGTGCCGAGATAGACGACCGAGACCTTCGCGAGCTGCGCGGCGGTGAGGCCGGCGGCGGTGAGGTCCTCGCCAACGGAGAGGACGGTCTTCACCTTGCCGGCGTCGATGTCGGCCGCGAGCGAAGTGAGCTGCTGCGCCGGCAGCGCGGCAATGAGGCCGGTGACGAGCGCGCCGCGGACGTTCGGGTTGCGGTCGGCGGAGACGAGGATCTTGTCCCCCGCCCCGACACGGCTGACCAGCACGGCGGAAACCTTGAGCGCATCGGCGAGCTTCCTCGTGAGAAACTGTTCCTCGACGGAGCTGCGGCCGGAACCGACGATGGCGACGGAGCCAGCGTTCAACAGATCGCCAGCCTTCGCCAAGGCTACGGCCGGCAAGGCGGCTGTCCGATCGACCGAGTATTCCAGCAGGCGGTTGTCGGCCTTCACCTGCTTGTAGAGCATGCGGCCGGAGTCGGCCATCCAGGTGTCGTTCACGCCGTCGTTCTGGCGCGGCGTGACGCGGTAGATGACGCCCTCGCGGCTCCAGACCTCGGTGTTGGCGCCGACGGAGGACTCGGTGTCGATGGACGGCGTCTGCTTGAGGAACCAGACGCGCATCTTGAAGCGGAAATCGGTGCTCGTGAGCGCGCCGACCGGACAGATGTCGACGGTGTTGAGCGAGTAGTTGTTCGCGAGCTGCTTGCCGGGATAGCAGGTCAGCGTGCTGTAGCTCCCGCGGTCGACGAAGCCGAGCACGTCGTCCTTCGCTACCTCCTTGCTGAAGCGGACGCAACGCGAGCAGAGGATGCAGCGCTCGTCGTCGAGCGTGACGCGCGGCCCGAGTTGGGTGCGCTTGGGTTTCACGTTCTTCTGCTCGACGAAGCGCGAGTAGCCGCGGCCGTAGGCGGTGGAATGCTCCTGGAGCTTGCACTCGCCGGCCTGGTCGCAAATCGGGCAGTCCAGCGGGTGGTTGATGAGGAGGAACTCGGTGACCCCCTCGCGGGCCTCGCGGGCCATCGGCGAATTCGTCTTCACGTGCAGGCCGGGCGAGGCGTTGGTGGCGCAGCCGATCTGTGGGCGCGGGATCCAGTTGATCTTCTGCTTGCCGGTGGCCGCGTCGACGATCGGTGCCTTGGTGGCGGGATCCATGGCCGGCATGCCCATTTCGATTAGGCACATGCGGCAGTTGCCGGCGACGGTCAGCTTCGGGTGGTAGCAGTAGTGCGGGATCTCGATCCCGAGCTGCCGGGCGGCCTCGATCACGTTCGTGCCCTTCGGCACGGCGATGTCCTTGCCGTCGATGTTGACGGTCACGAGGTCGGGTTTGGGCGGAGCGATCATTGCGGCGGGAAAATCAGATGAGCGGGAGGGCGTCGGCGGGCTTCGCGGCCTTCTTGTCCTGGTGGTAGTTTTTGAACTCGTCGCCGAACTTCGCGATGAAGCTCTGGGTCGGCCACGAGCAGGCCTCGCCGAACGCGCAGATGGTGCGGCCGGGGATCTGGTCGGCCACGCCCTTCAGCAGCGCGGCGTCCTGCTCGCGCGCCTCGCCGTGGACCATGCGGGTGGTGATCTTCTTCATCCACAGCGAGCCCTCGCGGCAGGGCGTGCACTGGCCGCAGCTCTCGTGCGAGTAGAACGCGTTGATGTTGGCCAGCGCCTCGACCATGTTGACCGAGTCGTCCATCACGATGACGCCGCCGGAGCCGCCCATCGTGCCGATCATGGCGAGCGAATCGAAATCCATCGGGACGTCCTCGACGCCCCAGTCGTAGTCGACCAGGTCCGCGCCGACCTTGCGCTTGCCCTTGTAGCGCTCGCCGAAGCGCATGATCTTGGCGGAGGAGCCGCCGGGGATGACGGCCTTGAAGGTGCGGCCGGGCAGCGGGCCGCCGCAGACGTCGTTGAGCAGCTGGCCCATCGTGATCTTGCCGGCCTCGAACTCGTAATAACCCGGCTTCTGCACGTGGCCGGAGACGCAGAAGATGCGCGTGCCGGTGTTGTTCGGCGTGCCGATCTTCGTGTAGGCCTCGCCGCCCATGTCGACGATGTGCTTCACGTGGCAGAGTGTCTCGACGTTGTTGACGATCGTCGGGCACTGGTAGAGGCCGAGGACGGCGGGAAAATACGGCGGCTTGATGCGCGGGTTGGCGCGCTTGCCCTCGAGCGACTCGATCAGGCCGGTCTCCTCGCCGCAGATGTAGGCGCCGGCGCCGCGGTGGACGTAGATCTCGCAGCTGTAGTTGGAGCCGAGGATGTTCGGGCCGACGAGGTTCGCCGCGCGCGCCTCGGCGATGGCCTTCTCGAGGATGCGGGCGCCGTGCGGCATCTCGCCGCGGATGTAGATGTAGGCCTGCTTCACGTTGTTCGCGAAACAGGAGATCATCGTGCCCTCGATCAGCTGGTGCGGATCCTGGTGCATGATGTAGCGGTCCTTGAAGGTGCCGGGCTCGGACTCGTCGGCGTTGACGATGAGGTAGATCGGCTTGCCGCTCTTGCGGTCGACCAGCGACCACTTCACGCCGCAGGGGAAACCGGCGCCGCCGCGGCCGCGCAGGCCGGACTTCTTCACCTCGTCCATCAGCTCGGCCGGCGGGCGGGTGAACGCCTTCTTCATGACCTCGTAGCCGCCGTGCTTGAGGTAGCAGGCGAGGTCATTGGTGTAGCCGGGCTCGTCGATGTGAGCGAAGATCAGGCGGCGTTGGGCGGGAGCAGGCATGGAGGGAAAACGGGTCAGTCGTTGATGACGATCTCGATGCCGCCGGTCCACCGGGCGGCGAAGTTGTAGACCATGGCGAGCAGGACGCCGAACACGAAGCCGCCCACGGCGTGGATGAACGGCATGAACAGCGCGCCGGCGCCGGCGAAGAGCCACGGGATGCCGAGGAGCTTGGGGGCGATGGCCAGGTCGGCGGCGGTCGCCGCGGCGCCGAGCGTGAACAGCAGGATGGGCGCGACGATCATGCCGATGACGCCGTTGATCAGCCCCAGCACGAGGCCGAAGCGGATGGGCGGAACCTGCAGGATGCGCACCTTTTTCATCAGTTCTTCTTCGCCTCCCGGCGGATTTGGTCGCTCAGGGCCTTCACCTTGGCGGCATCGACCTTCTCGTGGAGGTCGTCGTCGATCATGACGACCGGGCCGGTGCCGCAGCTCGCCAGGCACTCGACAAAATCAATCGTGACCTCGCCGTCGGCCGAGACCTCGCCGGGGTGGCAGCCGAATTCCTTCTGGAAGGACTCGCAGGTCTTGTAGCCGCCGGTGAGGGCGCAGGAGAGAGTGCGGCAGACCTTGATGTGGCGGCGGCCGATCGGCTTCTGCCGGAACATCGGGTAGAACGTGACGACCTCGTAGACGTTGATCGGCTGCAGCTCGAGCTTGGCGGCAATCCACTCGATGGCCTCGGTGGAGATCCAGCCGGCGTCCTCCTGGATGAGGTGCAGCAGCGGCAGCGTGGCGCTGCGCTTCACCGGGTAATGGGTGATGACCTCGTCGATTTGCTTGAGCGTTTCGGGTTTCAGTTTCATCGACGCGGTGAATCAGCGGTCGCACTCGCCCATGACAAAGTCGAGCGAGCCGAGGATGGAGACGACGTCGGACACGAGGTTGCCGACGCAGAGTTTCTGGAGGATGGACAAATTGCAGAACGAGGGGCTGCGGATCTTCATGCGGTAGGGCACGCCGCCGCCCTTGCTCACGATGTAGAAGCCCAGCACGCCCTTGGGGTTCTCGGCCTCGAAGTAGACCTCGCCGGCCGGCATCTGCGGGCCCTCGGTCACGATCATGAAGTTGTTGATGAGTTCCTCCATCGAGGTGAGCACCTTGTCCTTCGGCGGGGCGAAGATCTTGCGCGCGTCCTTCGCATACCAGTCGCCGCCGGGAAAATTCTTCACGACCTGCCGGATGATGCGGATGGACTGCTTCATCTCCTCGCCGCGGCAGAGGTAGCGGTCGTAGCAGTCGCCCTTCGAGCCGACGGGCACGTCGAACTCATACTGCTCGTAGCCGGAGTAGGGCTTGTCCTTGCGCAGGTCGTTCGGCACGCCGGAGCCGCGGAGGTTCGGGCCGGTGAGGCCGTAGGCGATGGCGTCGGCCTTCGAGATGACGCCGATGTCGACGGTGCGGTCGAGGAAGATCTTGTTGCGGGTGAGCAGGCCGAGGATCTCCTCGAGGATCGGCAGAAACTGGTCGCAGAACGCGTCGACCTTCTGGATCCAGCCATCGGGCACGTCGCGGGTCAGGCCGCCGATGCGGGTGTAGCTGGTGGTGAAGCGCGCGCCCGTCAGCTCCTCGAAAAGCTTGTAGAGTTTCTCGCGCTCCTCGAAGCAATACATGAACACCGACCAGGCGCCGACATCGATGCCGTAGGCGCCGAGGCCCATCAGGTGGGACGACACGCGGGCCATTTCCGCCGTGAGGACGCGGATGGCCTGGCAGCGGGGCGGCATCTCGAGGCCGGCGAGGCGCTCGACGGCGATGGCGTAGGCCATGTTGTTCGCGAGCGGGGCGATGTAGTCCAGCCGGTCCGTGTAGGGCACGAACTGGTTGTAGGTCATGTTCTCCGCGATCTTCTCGTCGCCGCGGTGCAGGTAGCCGATGACCGGGTCGGCCTTCGTCACGATCTCGCCGTCGAGCTCGAACTGGATGCGCAGCACGCCGTGGGTGGACGGGTGGGACGGGCCCATGGAGAGGGACATCTTCTCCGGGTCGAACTCCTTGGGGAGGTTCGCGGCTTTCGCGGCGGCGTCGGGATAGGAAAAATCGGTGGCCATGTTACTCGGGTTTCTCGCTCTTTTCGTTCCAGGCCTCGTCCTTGGCGCGCGGTTCGGCGTCGCTCATTGGCTCGCCCGGGGTGGCCACGAAGGGGCCGCCGGCCATCGGGGCGGGAATGACGCCGACGCCGATCTCGGCGTTGATGTCGGCGTCGGACATCTCGGTCGGCAGGCCCGCGAGGGGGAATTCCTTGCGGAGCGGGAAATACGGGTAGGCGTCCCACATCAGGATGCGGCGCAGGTCGGGATGCCCGGTGAACTTGATGCCGAACATGTCGTAGGTCTCGCGTTCGTGCCAGTCGGCGCCGGCCCACAGGCCCGAGGTGGTCGGCATGGCCGGCTCGGCGTCGGAAGCGCAATTGGCGGCGAGGCGGACGTAGGTGTGCTTCGTGCTCGAGTAGAGGTGCCAGACGACGGTGAAGCGCGGGGATTGTTCCGCGCTCCAGTCGATGGCGGTCAGGTCCATCAGGAAGTCGTAGGCCTGGGTGTCGCGCAGATATTGCAGCACGGCGAGGACGTCGCCGGCGGGGACATTGAAGGCGGCGCAGTCGAGGCTCGGGCGCGGGGCGGCCGAGGGGAACTGCTGGCTAACGGCGGTCGGAAGGTCGACGTCGGTGGTCATGCGCGGCAGCGTGGGATCAGGCGGCGCTGAACTGTTTCTTGAGCGCAGGTTCGCGGCGAACCTTCGTCTGGAGCTTCATGAGGGCATCAAGGAGGGCTTCGGGCCGCGGCGGGCAGCCGCTGATATAGACGTCCACCGGCACAATGCGGTCCACGCCCTGCAGGGTGGCGTAGCTCCGATACATGCCGCCCGAGCTGGCGCAGGCGCCCATGGCGATGACCCATTTCGGGGCGGCCATCTGGTCATAGATGCGGCGGACCACCGGGGCCATCTTGTAGGTCACGGTGCCGGCCACGATCATGCAGTCGGACTGGCGGGGGGAAAAGCGCATGACCTCGGCCCCGAAGCGGGCGATGTCAAACCGGCTGGAGGCCGTCGCCATCAGCTCGATGGCGCAGCAGGCCAGACCCATCGGCATGGGCCACATGGAGTTCGTCCGGAGCCAGTTGATCGCGGAATCGAGGCGGGTGACGGTGACGTCCCCCTCGATTTTGCTGTTATACGTGACTTCCTGGCTGGCGGTGACCATGTGTGTAAAAAAATCGACCCAAGCTACCACCCCACCCCCCTCAAGCAAGGCACTTTCGGCCGTTTTGGGGAGAAATTTCCGGAACAGGATTTGCCGTTGACCGCGGCGGCGGGTTTTCCCTTTACTCGACCCCTTTCGCATTCACGGAGAGGTGGCAGAGTGGTCGAATGCGCGCGCTTGGAAAGCGCGTGAACCGCAAGGTTCCGGGGGTTCGAATCCCTCCCTCTCCGCCACTTTTCTTTCGGGATCCGAAAGAAAAGTGTCCTCCGTAGCCTTTGGCTAAGGAGGACCTTACGCTATCGATGGTGGCGTGGGCCCTACTCAGGCGAGTAATCCCCTATCCCAACCCCCGTATTGCCTTCGGCGCACCCCACGGCAGAGTGGTCCTGCACGCACCCCATGCCCTCGAAACGCATTGTCATCATCGGCGGCGGCTTTGGCGGGGTGAAGTGCGCCCAGACCCTCCGCGGCCAGCTCCGCAACGGCGACGCCGAGATCATCCTTTTCAACAAGGAGAACCACCTCGTCTTCAGCCCCCTGCTGGCCGATGCCGTCGGCTCCTCCCTGAGCCTCGACGACGTCATCGTCCCCCTCCGCCAGCTCCTGCCGGGCGTCCAGTGCCGCACGGAGGAAGTCCGGGGCGTCGACCTCGCCGCCAGCCGCCTGGAGTTCGAGAGCCACGACGGCCAGCCGCGCTCGCTCGACTACGACCATGTCGTCCTCGCTTGCGGCAACATCTCCAACCTCAACGTCGTGCCTGGCATGGCCGACCACGCCTTCCCGCTGAAGACCGTCGGTGACGCCGCCGTCCTGCGCACCCACGTCCTCTCCTCGATGGAAAAGGCCGAGGTCTGCGACGACCCGGAGAAACGCCGCTGGTATCTGTCCTTCGTCGTGGTTGGCGGCGGTTACAGCGGCGTCGAGACCGCCGGCGAGATCAACGACCTCGTCCGCTCCAGCCTGCGCTTCTACTCGAACATCCGCGACGACGACGTCACCGTGACCCTCATCCACTCGCGCGACCAGCTGCTGCCGGAGATCAGCCCGCAGCTGCGGGAGTTCGCCCGCAAGAAGATGGAGAAGGCCGGCGTCACCATGCGGCTCAACGCCCGCGTCATGCTCGCCACCGGCGAGGGCGTGGGCCTGAAGGACGGCTTTGTGCGCGGCGGCACCATCGTCTGCACCATCGGCAGCACCATCGCCCCCGTCGTCGAGCGGCTCGACACGCCGAAGGAGAAGGGCCGCATCCTCACGCAGGCCGACATGCGCCTGCGCGACCGGACCAACGCCTGGGCCATCGGCGACTGCGCCAACATCCTCAACGCCCACGACGGCCAGCCCTCCCCGCCCACCGGCCAGTTCGCCGAGCGCCAGGGCCGCCAGTGCGCCGACAACATCGTCCGCGCCATCGCCGGCGAGGCGACCCGCCCGTTCTCCTTCAAGGTGCTGGGCCAGCTCTGCTCCATCGGCGGCCACAGTGCCGTGGCCGAGATGCTCGGCTTCAGGCTGTCCGGCTTCATCGCGTGGTTCGTCTGGCGCGGCGTCTACCTGTTCAAGCTCCCGTCGCTCTCGCGCCGCATGCAGGTCGGCTTCGACTGGGCGTGGCTGCTGGTTTTCCCGCGCGACCTCAGCTGCATCAAGACCGATGTCACCGAGCGCATCTCGCACGCACACTTCGAGCCGGGCGACTACATCATCCGGCAGGGCGAGCCGCCTTCCGGCTTCTACGTCATTGAGCACGGCGAGGTGGAGATCGTCCGCGCCACCCCAGAGAAACCCGAGGGCGAGGTCATCGCCGCGCTCGGCATGGGCAATTTCTTCGGCGAACAGGCGCTGATCACCAACCAGCCGCGCGCCGCCTCCGTCCGCGCCCGAACCCCCGTCGAGGTCGTGGTCATGGGCCGCAATGTATTCACCACCATCTCCAAGTCGCTCGCGCCGCTGCGCAACGCCCTCACGGCGGCCATCACCCGCCGTTCCGCCGCTTCCTGGCAGGAACGCCCGGCCGTGCTCGCCGCGCTGCGCGACTTCAAGCTGGCGGAGTTCATCGAACCCGCCCCCACGCCGCTGCTCAAGCCGACCGATACGCTCTACGAGGTCACGCACCAGTTCGCCCGGCATCCGTCAGACTTCTTCTTCGTCTCGCCCGATGGCGCCCGGCTCGACGGCATGATCACGCTGACCGACCTGCTCCGCGCCCAGAGCAATGGCGTGAAGCCCGCGACTCCCCTCGCCGACTTCATGAAGAAGGACCCCACCGTGCTCGCCGCCACCGACAGCGCCCTCATCGCGGCGTCGGCGTTCCAGGAACACGGCTTCAAGACGATCCCGGTCGTGGCGGACAAGACCAGCCGCCGCATCGTCGGCGTCGTTCGCGTCCGCAAGCTCATCGCCAAGGTCCTTGAGGTCGTCCCGCCGCCCACCGGCCTGACCGCCCCGCCGATGCCGCCGGCGTGAGGCGTCCGGTCATACCGGCAAACTCTGTTTGCCAAACGGCCGCCCTGAAGTAGCCTCTGCCCTTCACTTTCCGGCCGATGCAAGACCTCACCGATCTCTACCAGTCCGTCATCCTGGACCACAACCGCCGCCCGCGGAACCGCGGCAAGCTTCCCACGGCCAACCGCGTCGCCCACGGCGACAACCCGAGCTGCGGCGACCAGTGCACGGTCTACCTCCGGCTCGACGGCGAGCGCATCGGCGACATCTCCTTCGAGGGCTCCGGCTGTGCCATCTCCCAGGCCAGCGCCTCCCTCATGACCCTCAACCTCAAGGGCAAGACCCTCCCCGAGGCCGAGGCCATCTACGCCGACGTGCACAAGCTCGTCACCACCGGCAAGGTGGACGAGGACAACCTCTCCGACCTCGCCGCGCTCGCCGGCGTCCACCAGTTCCCCGCCCGCATCAAGTGCGCCACGCTGGGCTGGCACGCCGCCCTCAACGCCGCCAAGGGCGACCCGATCACGGCCACGACCGAAACCCATAAGGATTGAGCATGCCCTCCGCCTGGGACAACGTCCGCGCCGACTTCCCGATCCTGCACCAGCAGGTGAACGGCAAGCCGCTGGTCTACCTCGACAACGGCGCCACCTCGCAGAAGCCGCGGCAGGTGATCGACGCCCTCGTCCGTTACTACGAACGCGACAACAGCAACGTCCACCGCGGCCTGCACGCGCTCTCGACGCGCGCCACCGACGCCTACGAGGGCGCCCGAGTGCGCATCGCGAAGTTCCTCAACGCCGCCGATCCCGCCGAGGTGCTCTTCACGCGCGGCACCACCGAGAGCATCAACCTTGTCGCCAGCAGCTGGGGCCACGCCCACCTAAAGGCCGGCGATGTAGTCCTCACGACCGAGTTCGAGCATCACTCCAACCTCGTGCCCTGGCAGCAGGCGGCGAAGGCCTCCGGGGCCACGCTGAAATACGTGCCGCTGCTTGGCGTTGATGGCGAAGGCGGCCTGGACCTGGCCGCGCTCGACAAGCTGCTCACGCCTCAGGTGAAGCTTTTCGCCTTCACGCACATCTCGAACACCCTCGGCACGATCAACCCCGTGGCCGAGCTCTGCCGCCGCGCACGTGCCGTCGGCGCTGTCACCGTGATCGACGCCGCCCAGTCCGTCGGCCACGCGCCGCTCGATGTGCAGGCGATCGGCTGCGACTTCCTTGCTTTCTCCGGCCACAAGATGTGCGGCCCCACCGGCATCGGCGTTCTCTACGGCCGCCGCGCCCTGCTCGACAAGCTCGCCCCCGACGAGACCGGCGGCGGCATGGTGGTCAGCGTCACCTACGAGGGCGCCACCTGGAAACCCGCCCCCGAGCGCTTCGAGGCCGGCACCCCCAACGTCGCCGGCGCCATCGGCCTCGGCGCGGCCTGCGATTATCTCGATGCTCTCGGTCGCGACAAAATCGCCGCGCACGACGACGCACTGATCAAGATCGCGATGGAGAAGCTCACCGCCCTGCCCGGCATCCGCATCATCGGCCCGCGGAAAGGAGCCGAGCGCAGCGGGCTGGTTTCCTTCGCCTTCGATAATGTCCACGCGCACGACATCGTGACCTTCGCCGACGAGGACGGCGTCGCCCTCCGCGGCGGCCACCACTGCAACCAGCCCCTGATGCGCAAGCTCGGCCTGACCAGCACGACCCGCGCGAGCTTTTACCTCTACAACACCGAGGAGGAGATCGACCGCTTGGTCGCCTCGCTCCGGCGGATCCAGAAGTTCTTCGCAGGCTGAGCGCGGCCGGACCGCGGCGGATGGAATCCCTGCGCGGATTTCCAGCGAGCGCGGGCTTGCCCAAATTAAACCGGTTCCTCTATCTCCCCGCATGGCCAAGCCCGATTCCCGCACCGAGAAACTGCTCGAGAAAACCATCTTTGCCAGCCGCTGGCTGCAGGCCCCGCTCTACCTCGGCCTGATCGTCGCACAGGGCATCTACGTCTACCAATTCTTCGCCGAGCTGTGGCATCTGCTGCACTTCGCCATCCAACATCCGGCCGAGGTCAAGGACCCCAGCACGCACATCATGCTCGGCGTGCTCGGGCTGATTGACGTCGTGATGATCGCCAACCTCCTCATCATGGTGATCATCGGCGGCTACGAGACCTTCGTCTCCCGCCTGCATCTCGACGACGAGGAAGACCAGCCGGAGTGGCTCAGCCACGTGAACGCCGGCATGCTCAAGGTGAAGCTCGCCACCGCCCTCATCAGCATCTCCTCGATCCACCTGCTCAAGACCTTCATCGAGATCCGCTCGCCCGAAATCTCCCTCAACCCGGACGGCGTGAAGTGGCAGGTGATCATCCACCTCGTCTTCGTGCTTTCCGCCGTCGTGCTCGCCTGGACCGACAAGCTGATGATGGCCGGCGCCACCGCGGCGCACGCCGCCGAGAAGCCGGCGCATTAATTGGGACTTTGCAGCCGGGGCGGATTTGCCCTTGGGTAGCGCCATGGATCCCAAGCACGTCAAACCCGCCAGCGCCGCCGCCCAGGCCCTCGGCTGGGTGGACGAGAAGACCCGCGCCGTCACGCCCGCCATCCACCCCTCGACGACCTATCTGCGCGATGAGGACAACCAATATCGCTCCGGCCGCGGCTACATCCGGGCCGACAATCCGTCGTTCGACCAAGCCGAGGCACTGCTGACCCATCTGGAGCACGGCGCGGGCGCCATGCTTTTCAGCTCCGGCATGGCCGCCGCCACTGCGGTTTTTCTCGCGCTCAAGCCCGGCGACCACGTCGTCGCGCCGAAGGTGATGTATTGGGGCCTGCGCAGCTGGCTGCAGGGTTTCGCCAAGGACTGGGGGCTCGATGTCGAACTGGTGGACACCACCGATCAGGCCGCCCTCGCCCGCGCGATGCGGCCGGGCAAGACCAAGCTCGTCTGGATCGAGACGCCGGCCAACCCCACCTGGGTCATCACCGACATCGCGGCCACCGCGAAGCTCGCGCACACCGCCGGCGCCCGGCTTGCCGTCGACTCGACCGTGGCCACGCCGGTGCTCACCCAGCCGCTGACCCTCGGCGCGGACCTCGTGATGCATGCGGCGACCAAATACCTGAACGGACATTCCGACGTGATCGCCGGCGCGTTGATCACCACCCGGGACGACGATTTCTGGAAGCGCCTCAAGGGCATCCGCCACGACATGGGCGCGACCCTCGGCTCATTCGAGGCCTGGCTGCTGCTGCGCGGGATGCGGACCCTGTTCGTGCGTGTGCCGGCCGCCTGCCGTGGTGCGCAGCAAATCGCGGAGCATTTCGCCCGGCACCCGAAGATCACCACGGTCCTCTACCCCGGGCTGCCGTCGGCCCAGGGCCATGCCGTGGCCGCGCGGGAAATGTCCGGCGGGTTCGGCGGCATGCTCTCCCTGCGGGTGAATGCCGGCGAGGCCGCGGCCATCGCCACCGCGGCGAGGGTTCGGCTCTGGAAACGCGCCACCTCCCTCGGCGGCGTGGAAAGCCTGATCGAGCACCGCGCCAGCGTGGAGGGCCCGACCAGTCCCGTGCCCCCGGACCTGCTGCGCCTTTCCGTCGGACTCGAGGACCCGGCCGACCTGATCGCCGATCTCGAGCAGGCGCTGGAAGTCAGCTGAGCCCGTCAGGGAATCTTTAGCTGCATGCCGACCTTGAGGTCGGTCTCGCTTTTCATCACGCCGCGGTTGGCGGCATAGATGTCACGCCAGCGCGTGCGGTTGCCATAATACTGCTGGGCGATTTTGAACAGGGTGTCACCCGGTTGCACCGTATGCCGGCGGTTTCCCGCCGCAGGCTGCGCCGGAGTCGCGGTCGCAGCCGGCGGTTTCTGGATCGTCGGGGCGACCCGGGTGGGAGCGGGAACGGGGGCCGGGGCGCGCGTGGAGGGAGGGACCGGCCGGGTGCGGACCGTCGGCATCGTCTCCACGTTGAAGCTGAGGCCGGGCGTGGCCACGGCATCGGTTGCGGCCGGGCTGGCGTCGAGCCCGGACGCTGCCGCGGCGTTGCGACCGGCCTTCACGTCAGCCAGCTCTTGCTTGAGCGCCTCGTTCTCCTGCTTGAGCTTGTCGAGTGCGGCCACGAGATCGACGCGCTGCAGCTGGTTCTCGAGCGGTTGCGCCGGCAGCGTGCGGGCGAACTCGCGCGTGGCGGCGTCGATGCGCTGCCGGACGAGCGGGGCCTGCGGGCTGTTGGGCCGGAGCGCCAGGTATTTCTTGAAATGATAGATGGCGGAGAGCGGATCGTTGATGTGCTGCGCGTAGAGCAGCCCGATCTCGAGGTGCGACTCCGGCGCGTCGTTGCCGCGCTGGTCGATGACCTTGAGAAAGGCCGACAAGGCCTCCTGCCGGCGCCCCGTCTTGAGCAGTGACTGACCCTCGCGGTAGGCCGGTTCGTCGACCTCCGCGGCGGTCCTCACCCGCTCACTGTCCGTGCAACCACCCAGCCACAAGGCCGCGAGGCCCAGCAAGGGGCACAACCAGCGGACGGACAGGGAGACAGGACGTGGCACGGGTGGAAATGAATTGAACGAGGATACGTGACCGCTAGGTTTGCGCCAGCGTTCCGCCAACACAAGTTTTTGATGCCCCTCACCGACAAGACCATCCTCGCCCAGGCCCGCCAATGCCTCGCCATCGAGCAGGAAGCGCTGGCGGCCACTGCCAAGGTGCTGGACCGGGACTTCGTCGCCGTGGTGCGCGCGGTCGAGGCCGCCGCCGCCACCGGCCACAAGGTGATCTTCTCCGGCGTGGGCAAGAACGCCCATATCGCCGAAAAAATGACCGGCACGCTCAACAGCATCGGCGTCCCCTCCTGTTTCCTCGACCCAACCCAGGCGTTGCACGGCGACCTCGGGCTGTGTGCGGAAGGCGACCTGGCCATCCTGCTCAGCAACAGCGGAGCGACCAGCGAGATGCTCCGGCTGCTGCCGTTGTTCGAGAAGTTCGGCCTCGAGACCGTCGCCCTCACCGGCGCACCCGACAGCGAGCTGGCCCGGGGCGCGGACTACCGCCTCATCTACTCGGCGCCGCGCGAGGCCTGTCCCCTCGCCCTCGCCCCCACCGCCAGCACCACGGCCGCCCTCGCCCTCGGCGACGCCCTCGCCATGGTGCTGCTCGAGAGCCGCGGGCTGACCCGCGAGGATTTTGCCAAATACCATCCGGCCGGAACCCTCGGGATGACTTTGCTGCTCCGCGTGAAGGACATCATGCGCACCGGCGAAGCCTGCCCGGTGCTGCAGGAGGCCAAGACCACGGTGCAGGCCGCCATCTTCGCCATGACCAAGGCCAAGGCGGGCGCCGTGGCGCTCGTGGACGGCAAGGGCAAGCTGAGCGGCATCTTCACCGACGGCGACCTGCGCCGCAGCGCGCTGAACGGCGGGACGGATTTCCTCAAGAAGCCGGTCGGCGGTTTCATGACCCGCGGCGGCAAGACCGTGCCCGCCGAGGCTCTGGCCGTGGAAGCCCTTAAGATTTTCCAGCAGTTCAAGATCTCGGATCTGTTCGCCCTCGACGCCAAGGGCCGGCCCACCGGCTACATCGACGTGCAGGATCTGCCCAAGCTGAAGATCCTGTAGGCCCGGTAATGCGGCCCAAACGGGCCGTTATACACCGCCGGTGCGCCCTCCCGGCCCCGGTTCCGTGTTGCAGCCGGCGCCCCCCTGCGCTGTCCTAGACGGTATCATGAACTTCCGCATTGAAACGGACACAATGGGCGAGGTGCAGGTGCCCGCCGACAAGTATTGGGGCGCCCAGACCGAGCGCTCCCGCAACAATTTCCGCATCGGCCCCGAGGCCAGCATGCCCCGCGAGATCATCCACGCGTTCGCCGTGCTCAAGAAGGCCGCCGCCCTGGCCAACCATGAGCTGGGCGTGCTCCCGGCCGAAAGGCGCGACCTCATCGCCCGTGTGTGCGACGAGATCTCCGCCGGCAAGCTCGACGACCAGTTTCCCCTCGTGATCTGGCAGACCGGTTCCGGCACCCAGAGCAACATGAACGCCAACGAGGTCATCGCCAACCGCGCCCACGTTCTCACGGGCGGAAAGCTGACCGATGCGAAGAAGGTGCTGAACCCGAACGACGACGTGAACAAGTCCCAGTCGTCCAACGACACCTTTCCCACCGCGATGCACATCGCGGCCTACGAGGTCGCCGTCACGGTGACCCTGCCCGGCCTCCAGCGCCTGCGGGACAGCCTGGCCGGGAAGTCCGCCGCCTTTGCCCAGATCGTGAAGACCGGCCGCACCCATTTCATGGACGCCACACCGCTCACGCTCGGCCAGGAGTTCAGCGGCTACGTGCAGCAGATCGACAACGGCATGCGGGCGATCCGCAACGCCCTCGAGATGATCCGCGAGCTGGCGCTCGGCGGCACCGCCGTCGGCACCGGGCTCAACACGCCCGCTGGTTACGACGTGCTCGTGGCGAAGAAGATCGCGGAGCTCACCGGCCGCCCGTTCATCACCGCCCCGAACAAGTTCGAGGCGCTTGCCGCACACGACGCGATGGTTGAGCTCTCCGGCGCCCTCAAGCGCGCCGCCGTGTCGCTGATGAAGATCGCCAACGACATCCGCATGCTCAGCTCCGGCCCGCGCTCCGGCATCGGCGAGCTCATCATCCCCGACAACGAGCCCGGCTCGTCCATCATGCCCGGCAAGGTCAACCCGACCCAGCCTGAGGCGCTGACCATGGTTTGTGCCCAGGTCATGGGCAACGACGTCGCCGTCGGCATTGGCGGCGCCACCGGCCACTTCGAGCTGAACGTCTTCAAGCCCGTCATCGCCGCGAATGTGCTGCAAAGCGCCCGGCTGATCGGCGACGCCTGCGTGTCGTTCGCCGACAAATGCGCCGACGGCATCGAGGCAAACAAACCCATCCTCCAGCGGCACCTCGAGAACTCGCTCATGCTGGTCACCGCGCTCAACCCGCACATCGGCTACGCCAAGGCGGCCGAGATCGCCAAGAAGGCCCACAAGGAAAACACGACCCTGAAGGCCGCCGCCATCAAGCTCGGCCACCTCACGGCCGAACAGTTCGACGCGTGGGTGCGGCCGGAGGACATGACCGGCTCGCTCAAGACATAAAAAAGCCCGCCGGGGAACGGCGGGCCAGATAATCGGCTGATCTGCGGTTAAAACCGGAGCGCCACAATCTGCGGCATCGGTGTGCTGAAGGTGTCGATCCCCCGCGCCAGACGGTTGCTCCGGTCGCTGGTGTCGGTATCGCCGAGCCGGCGGGCCAGGCGCTCGCGCACCACGGCGGGCGGTGCGGGCTCCGGGTTGAGCTGACGGCCGCCATACTGGGCGAGAAGCCGGTTGCGACGCGTCGAGTTAGTGGGCACGGAAGCGAGTTCCTCGGCGGCCGGGGCCGCGATTTGCTCGCGAGCGGGCGCGCTCAGGCGGGCGTTGAGGACATTGTGGCCGAAGTCCGCATCAGACTGTTCCAAGCGCGTGAGATTGGCAGCCAGAAGACGGGCTGACGGCGTTTCTTCCGCACGCGGCGCCACCAGCAAAGGCATCAATTCAACCACGTCAGTGGAGGCCGTGGACGAAACGGGCGCGGTGGATGCCACGACCGTGTCTTCTGCCACGGAGGCGACGGACTCCGTGCGATTGACCAAGGGTGAGCTGACCGGTGCAACCGGTGCCGTCACCTCGTGATCGACGGTGACGGGAGAACCCGCCGGCGGATTCTCCACTTGGGCGAGCTGCGCCGGCGCATAGTATTTCACCGAGACCAGCGTGAAGGCGAGAATGGCGGTGGCTCCGACGGGCAGGTAGGCGCGCCGGGCGATAAATTGCGGGATCTCCTGCCACCACGGACGCTTCTCGAGCAAGGCGGTGAGCTGTTTCTGGCGCATTTCGCGCTCGAAATTGCCCCAGAATTCCGGCGCGGGACGCTCGGCGCGTTTGAGGCGCAGGAGATCCTCGACGGTCACTTTGGGGCGTTGTTCGAGTTCGGGCATGGGTTCAGGAGCGGAGATATTTACCGAGTTCGCCCTGCAGGAACTGCTTGGCGTAGTGAAGACGGGAACGGACGGTGCCTTCGGAGCAGCCCATGACTTCGGCGATTTCGGAGTGGCTGAGGCCGTCTATCTCAAAAAGAGTAATCACAGTTCGGTGTGGGATAGACAGTTTTTGAAGCGCTTCGTTCAATTTTTCCTTGAGCTCCTGCAGGTAGGTATCCCTATCAGCTCCCTTCTTATCAGTCAGTTGTTCAAGGACTTCCGCGTTCGTGCCGTCTTCATGGAGTTTCTCCAGGCTGAAAAAGCTGCGCAAGCGGTTCTTTCGCAGATGACTGAGGGTGGTATTGACCGCAATCCGGTAGAGCCACGTAAAGAAGGAGCAATGGCCCTGGAACCGGTTGATCGACTGGAAAGCCTTGATGAAGGCGTCCTGGGTCAGATCCGAGGCATCCTCACGGTTAGCCGTCAGATTGTAAACGACTCCGAATACCCGCTCCCGGTATTTGAGGATCAATTTGTCAAAAGCCGCGACATCACCCGTCTGCACCTGCTTGACCACCGCGAAATCCGCATCCGCCTCCTGCTGGCGCTCGGGGGAGCTTATGATGGCCTTGGTGAAAACCTTGGACAGATTCATCTCGGGGATGGACAGGTTAGAGCAGCGTTGGAGCCAAGCAAACGCAAATTATGGCGCACCCGCCGGGACAGACAGGGCGGCGACCTGTTTGCGCAACATCTCGCCCAGCTGAAGCATCAGCGGCACCGGAGCCAGTTTCGCGAAGGGCGCTAGTGCTGTGCCGGCCGCCGCCAGTTCCTCGTCGATGGCCCGCACCACGCCGGTGGAGATACCGAGTTCATGCATCCGCTGCTTGCTGGCCGGCAGGCCCAGGGTCTGGCCGCCCCGCAGGGCCGCCACCATGGCGGCGCGTTCCTCCGCCGACACGCGTTCGAGCAGCAACATCAAGGGCAGGGTTAGTTTGCCCGTGGCCAGGTCGGTGCCGAGCGTCTTGCCGATGCGCTGCTCCTCTCCGACAAAATCCACCAGGTCGTCATAGATCTGGTAGGCGATGCCCAGGTGGTGCCCGAACCGGTCCGCGGCGGCGGCAAACGCCCCGTCGTGGCCCGACAACCTGGCGCCAAGGAAACAGGAGACACGGAAGAGCTCGGCGGTCTTCAGGTCGATCATGCGCCGGTATTCGGCGAGCGTGATGTTGATGTCGCGGCGGCGCAAGGTCTGCATGATCTCGCCCGAGCAGACCTTGCGGGTGGACTCCGACACGAGCCGGCAGACCTCGGTCGTGGGAAACTGCGAGGCGATATGCAGTGCCTGGGAAAACAGCGCGTCGCCGAGCAGCACGGCCGCATCCGGCCCGAACTCCCGCGCTGCGGTGCGCCGGCTGCGGCGGATCTCGGCCAGATCCATGATGTCGTCATGCACCAGCGTGGCGAGGTGCACCATCTCGACCACACCGGCCGCGCGCACCAGGTCATCCGCCACCACGCCCTCGCCCTGCCAGCCGCTGACGAAAACCATCGTCGGACGCAGGCGCTTGCCGGTGGTGTCGAGGCAATAGGCTGCCATCCCGCGGATCTCGGGCTCGAATTGCTCGACCTCGCTGCGCATGAAGCGGTCGAGTGCCGCCATGTGCGGGGCCACGCGCGCGAAAAGCGCGGAAAAATTCTGCGGCGGAGGTGTCGGCATGCTGGGGGAGGTCACTTCGCGAGCCATCCGTTGCAACCTAGGCGGAGCCCCTCAAATGGCTAACAAATACTGCACGGCAGTCTTGCCATGAATGGCCGCGATAACATTTCGTTGACCCATGGCTCCGGACAATCCCTGGCTGCTCGCCGGCATGATTCTCACCGGTGGCGTGGTGGCCAAGTGGTGGTGCGATGACTATCGGGATGCGCGGCGGGGCAATCCGGCGTCACAAGCCTTCCCAGGCGCGACCCCGGCCGCCAGCCGGGCCCTGCTCATCGCGGCCGGCGGCGCCCTGGTGCTGCTGGCGGGCGAAACCGCCGGAGAAGCGGCCCTCGGCCTCACGGCCCAACAGAGCCAGATGACCTTCCTATTCGGGCTCTACACGCTGGTGGCCGCTTTCGGGGAGGAGCTTGTTTTTCGTGGCTACCTGGTGGTGGAAAACCGCGGGCGCGCGGCATTGATCGCAGCTGCAATCGGGGCCTCGCTCGGCTTTGCGCTGCTGCATCCCTTTTTGTGGGAATGGCAAGATGGCTCGCTCCGCCTGCACGGCGACGACAAGGCCTGGTTCAGCACCGCCGCGGTGTTCGTCGGCTCCCTGTGGTTCTATGCGGTGCGCTTTCTTCCGATGAACCCGACGCGCTCCCTGCTGCCATGCATTATCGCGCACCTGACGAAAAACCTGGGGGTCTTCGCCATAAAATACGCCCAAGGATTCGTGAGCGGCTGGTGGTAGCCCCGGGCGGCCACAAAAAAGGCCGGCGGAAAATCCGCCGGCCTGAAAGGAACGGAATGCCGGTGCTTACTTCTTGGCCGGGGCCGCAGGCGCCGCGAACACCTCGGTGCCCGCCGGGGCGCGGAAGCCGGGCAGCTCGTCGCGGGTCATGCCGGTCGCCTTGATGGCGCGCGGGTCGAAGACCTGCTCCGGCGGAGCGCCGTCCGCCGTGACCGTCTTGGCCGTGATGAAGATCAGCAGGTTGGTCGAGGTGTCGTTGACGTTCTTCGAGGAGAAGAGACGGCCGAGCACCGGGATGCTGCCAAGGACCGGCACCTTGGTGCCGCCGTGGTCGCGGGAGTCGGTGATGAGGCCGCCGATGCCCATCGTGAAGCCGTCCTGCAGGGAGACCTGGGTCTTCACCTTGCGGGTGGCGATGATCGGGATGGACGCGCCGCCGGCGCCGCCGAAGGTGGTGGAGCCGTTCTGCTGGCTGACCTCGGGCTCGAGGTTGAGCTTGATGACGCCGCGGGCGTTCACCTGCGGGGTTACCTTGAGGATGATGCCGATCGGCTTGTAGGTGAAGCCGGACACCTCGAAGGTGCCGCGCTCGCTGTTGTAGTTGTAGCTCGGGACCGGGAACTCCTGGCCGATGTTCAGGATCGCCTCGGTGTTGTTGAGGGTCACGACCGTGGGATTCGACATGACCTTGGTGTTGGACTGGGTCTTGAGCGCCGAGATGATGACGTTGAAGTCGGAGGAGGAAAACACGGCGGTCGCGACGCGGGAGGTGCCGCCGCCATTGATCAGCGAGTTCAGCGAGCTCACGGCGGTATTCACCCCGGTATTGATGACATCCGTGACTGAGTTGTTGCTGCCGGTGGTGCTGTTGACCTGGGTGCTGCCCGACGAGCTGGTCGTATTGGTCTGCGAGCTGGCAGGCGAGGAGTTGGTCGTCACATTGGTCACTGGCGGAACCGGCGTGACTGTCGGCAGGTTGGTGTTCGGGTTGAACGTCAGCAGGTCGCCCGTGCTGGTGACCGTCGTCGAAGTGCTCACGGCACCCGTGTTGGTCGTCGTGGACGAGTTGGTGGGCCCGACGACGTTGGTGGTCGAACCGTTGGTCGTCGTGAGACTGTCGGTCACGGTGTTGCCAATGTTGGTGGTCGTGTTGCCGTTGGTGCCGTTGCTGAAGGTCTGGTCGCGGCTCCGGCCGAAAGTCTGGCTGATGCCGCCGACGCCGAACTGCATGCCCTGCAGCGAGGCCCAGTTGACGCCGATGTTACGGACGTCGCGATCGGTCACCTCGACGAACTTGGACTCGATCATCACCTGGTCGGTAGCCTTGTCGAGCTGCTCGATGATCAGGCTGATGCGCTTCATGCGGGAGGGGCGCTCGGTGATGACGAGGGCGTTGCTGCGCGCATCGATCACGATCTTGCCGCCGCCGGCGGCGTCGATCAGGCCGTCGATGGTGGGCTTGATGTCGGCGGCCTTGGCATTGTTGAGGACGAAGACCTCGGTCGTGCCGGGCTCGAGCTGCAGGAGCTCGTTGCTCACGATCTTGATGATATTGCCTTCCTTGACGTAGGTGTAGCCAACCGGCGCGAGGACAACCGTGAAGATCTGCTCCCACGTGACATCGCGCAGCTTGATGGAAGTCTTGCCGGTCAGCGTGTCGGGCACCACGAGGTTGAGCTCGAAGAGATCGGCCACGTTACGGAGGATGGTCTTGATGTCCTCATCGGGGAAATCGACCGAGAGGGTATCCTTGTCGCGGCTGACGGGCGCGGCGATGGGCTCGGCACCCTGAACGGTGGCCACAGGCGCCGCGGCCTCGGTCGGCGCGGCGGGGGTGGCGGGGGCGGTTGCAGACTGCGCCAAAGCCGGCAGGGTCAGTGCCGTGGCGAAGAGCGCGGTGAGGAGGGTGCGTGTGCTCATAGTTCGTTCCTTATTTGATGGTCCGGGTAAATTCCTCGCGGTTCAGACGGAGGGTAAAGTTGGGCGGGGTGATGGTGGTGATTTCTACGGTGTAATCAGCCCCTTCAAAGTTAATAGTCACGTTGCCACCGGCTTTGACCCGCTTTTGACCGAAGACGAGGGTGGGCTGGCCGCCGAGCGTGAAGAAACCACTGGGCTTGAGGCCCGCGGCGATGGCCTGCAGCAGCTCGCGGTCGGTGCGGGGGCCGGTCGGCGCGCGGGTGACAGACGCATCGCCGCCACCATCATTGGCGGGTGTCGTGGTGCCGGCTGAGGCCCGGCCCATGCCAGCGACCGCTTCAGTAAACGCCGTCGGATAGAAGGGATTCACCGCAATCGGCGTGATCTCGCGGGGAGCAACGAGTGCCTTGCCGCGCTCCAGGGCCTCCTGCCGCTTGGCCGGGCTAAGCACAGTATCGCCGGCCGCCGCGGCTGCGCCGCCCAAAAGCAGGCAGGCAGCGCCAATGATGCGAATGAGGTTGTTTTTCATGGCTGGCCGAGAAGGTCGAGGCTGAGGGCGAGCGTCATGGAGCCGTCACCGGTTCCGACAAACTTGGTGAAGCTCGCACCGTTGATGCGGCAGAAATGCTTCCCCTTCTCCAAGCGCTGCAGGAACGCCATGACGTTCTTATAGGGGCCCTGGATGTTCACATTGTAAGGGATGCCGGCGTAGAGGGTCTTGGTGTTTTTGGGGACCGGGTTCTGCCGGACATCCAGCAACTTGACCTCGTTTTCGGCCTCCAGCTTGTAGAAATACTGCAGGTTCACCGCCAGCTGCCCGGCCCGGACCAGCCGCCCGTCCATTTCCTTGGTGAGCGCCTGCAGCTCGGCGACTTGCTCCGGCAGGTTCTTGGAGATACCCACGTTGGAGATGAACTTGGCCGCTTGTTCGGACCTGGCCCGGTATTCCTCCTGGCGGGCGTCAATCTCGCCGCTGCGATAATAGAGCCAGCCTCCGGACAGGAGGCAAATCATCACACAGGCAAAGCCGATGGGCTGCTTCTTGATGCGGGCAATGAGGTCGGCAAAGGTCATTATTTCTTCCCCTCGGTTTTGACTTTCAGCGTGATCTCAAAGGACATGAAACCCGTGCTTCCGTCGGGGGTGAGCTTGTCCAGGGTGATGGGATCCAGGACCGCGCCGAGCCGGGGATGGGCCCGCAGCGAATCCACATAGCTGGAAGCGGTGCCGGCGGCCTGATCACGGGTGCCGGCAACCAAGCCGCGCAAGACATACACCATGGGGATCTTGGGGTCGGACGGCATGCGGGCGTCGGCGAAATCGATGGCAATCTCCTTGGGCAGGGTCTGGCCGATCAATTCGATGTATTCGGAAACCGGGATCGGGACCTTCAGGAAGGCATCGGCCTCCGCCAGCTTCTTATCCTCGTCGGTGAAGAGCTTGGTCAGGCGCAGCGCCTCGGTGTTCTGCTTCGAATTGGCATCGATCTGGGCCTGGGCCTCGGCGATCTGCTCGCTGAGGTTGTGGATGGTGTATTCCCGGTAACCCAGCCAGAGCAGCAGGGCGAACGCCACGGCACCGGCGCCCACGTTGACGAAGAAGGTCGTGCGCACGACCTTCGTGTCCGGCAACCGTTCAAAATTGCGGAAATTGGTGTGCCACAACGGGGCGGCTACCGGCACGTCACTTTTTTTCGTCAGGGACAGCATTTTGGTGAGAGGCCATCAGGGAGAAGAGCCCGGCCCAGCGTTCCTCGGGCTGGCCCAGGGTCACGCCATCGGCGAGCTTGATGTTGAGTGATTCCAGCCAGGGCAGCATGTCCATCTTCATGGTCGGCACGCCCAGCGAGCCGGCCATCGTGGTGCTCAGCCAGTTCAGGCTGACCGGCAGCTGGGTGCAAAGCACGCTGCCGATCGACTGGCCCGTCTGCACTTCGTAGAAACCGATGGAAGATTGCAGCTCCTTGAGGAGCTTCTTGACGAGTGCACCGCCCATGCTGGTGAAATCAAAGGTGTTCGAATAAAACAGCTTCTTGGCCGACTCCTCGTCCTTGAGCCCCAGCTCCTTCTGCACGACCGGAATCATGGCGGCGATGCCGCTGGGAATCGGCCGGGAGATGTCCACGCCATCTGCACTCAGGATGAAGCTCTGGGTCGACTCCTCGCCGATCTCGAGCACCAAGAGGGGGGACTTGCTTTGCTTGAATTTCAGGTAGTTCACCATGCCGCCCAGCGTGGCGACAGTGCCGAGCTCCAGGCGCTCCGGGTAAATCCCCTGTTCCAGCAGCTTGTCCTGCACGGTGATGATTTCTTCCGACGGCAGTCCGCAGAACAGGACTTCCTTCTGCGAGGCTTTTACCATGTCGTAATCGCCGCCGTCATCCGGATTAAGCGGCTTGATCGTATACTTTTCCGATTCGACGCGAAATTGCTGGGTGTAGATTTCGTTGAAGTAAGCCGGTTCCTTGACCTTTTTCAGGTCCAAGGTGTGGCGCCGGATAATCCGTTTGTTCGGATAAATTCCGCAAGTCGCGTGGGCATAACCGGTCGAACCCTTGCCGTCAGTGGCTTTGACCCAGTCGGTGATGGCCGCAAGGTCGGTCGAGGGAAACTCCCTGAGCTCCTCGACAATATACGGCGCTTCCGGCTGCGACAGGCGCGCCAAGAGGGTCGAATATTCGCCAATTTCGACGCAAAAGCCTTTCGATTTTTTCGCGAGAAACATGCTCAGTGCCAGAGAGGAGGTGGAGTGTGTGCTTACGGTTTCAACGAGCCTTCTGCGGGTTAGGTGAACCTCAGAAAAGCCCGGGCAAAACTCATTTGCAGGACATGCTGGATATGGGGCACTTACCCATCTGACAAGACGAAAACCATTATCAGGCCATCGGTCCCCAATAGTTTCCCTAATGTTTTACCTTCAGGCATTTTGGGCCCAAATAAGCAAAAAACCCGCCAAAATTGGCGGGTTCGTGAAAAAATCAGCCTTTTACAGACCGGCGCAGGCTTATTTCTGCCACGTGCGCTTCTTGTGGCGGTTCGCCTTGAGGCGCTTCCGGCGTTTGTGTTTCGACATCTTCAGACGTCGTTTCTTCTTAAGATTTCCCATGGTGAAAGTTGGTTTTAGGTCGGCCAACGTGCGATTCACCGCCGACGCTGTAAAGCACAATTTAAGCGCCTGCCACCAGCGCCACTTTCCTGGCCGTCTCGGTGAAAACCAGCTCCGCCCGCACGGCAGCCACCGGTAATCCCGTCAATACGGCCACGACCCGCCGGTAAAGCGCGATCTGGCCCTCGTGCCGCGCCACCGCTCTGGTCCGGCCCGAATCACCCGCCTCCCGGTCGGTCTTGAAATCATACACGACCGCACGGATCGCCCACCCCGATCCGTCAAACTCCACCACGACGCGATCGAACACCCCGGTCACCCACGCGCCTTCCAGCACGATTTCGAA
>Ga0208512_100025_pt1 | contig 53748 bp, 40 predicted proteins | sample LakWasMet40_LOW7_2_FD_183880 | JGI IMG/M metagenome (GOLD analysis project Ga0208512, IMG submission 183880) | Freshwater sediment methanotrophic microbial communities from Lake Washington under simulated oxygen tension - Sediment Metagenome... | ecosystem: Environmental > Aquatic > Freshwater >...
TGGACGCACTATGCGCTGACCTTGGATCGGGTGGCCGGAGAAGTGAGGGTGTATGCCAACGGGGTGCTCAACGGAGTCTTCACCGGGGTGGGCAACCGGGCGGTGCGCACGCAGCACGGTCTGACCTTGGGGCGGCACGCTTGGGATACGGGCAATCCGTGGCTAGGCGCCCTCGACGAACTGACTTTCTACAATCGCCCGCTCAGTTTCGCCGAGATTACAGCCATTCATCAGGCCGGGGCCGCCGGGAAGACCCCGCCGGACGACAACCTCCCGCCTGTGGTCTCCGCCGGTCCTGACGCGGTGCTCGCGAGCACCGCATCGACCGCGACACTCACGGGTTCCGTCACCGATGACAACAAGCCCTTCGGCGCCCCGGCGATCCTGTGGACCCAGGTCGACGGTCCGGCCGGCGGCACGGCCCTCTTTGGCAACGACTTCCTCGCGGCGACGACCGCCACCTTCAATACCGCCGGCACCTACCTGCTCAAGCTCACCGCCTCGGATGGCTACACCACTTCGGTTTCCGATTTGATGGAGGTGAGGGTAGGGGTGAGCCCGGTCGCTCCCGCGGCCGATCTGGCCGTCTGGTGGCCCGCCAACGGCCACCCGCGTGAGATCGTGAAGGGCGGTCACGACGTGGAACTCATCAACGGCGCCGGCTACGCGGCGGGCATTGTCTCACAGGCCTTCACCTTCGACGGCATAAACGATTACGGCGCAGTGCCGGCACACGCGGACCTCGATCCGGGCGCTTCCGCCGCAGGTTTCACGGTGGAATTCTGGGCGAAACCAGGAGTGAGCCAGACCAACACGATTATGTCGTGGGGTGCGCTCGCCGGACCGGCCGTCGGCATGCAAATCTACCAGCAGGGCACCGCTATCGTGACGAATCTGCGCGAGCGGAGCACGAGTGGAGATGCGCTTTATGGCACGACCGGCACGGTGCTTACCACTGGCCAATGGACGCATTACGCTGTGACGCTGGACCGGGTGGCTGGGGAGGTCCGGGTGTATGCGAACGGCGTGCTCAATGGCGCCACCACCGGCGTGGGTAATCGGGCGGTTCGCACGCAGCACGGTCTGACCCTCGCGCGAAATGCTTGGGACACCGGTAACCCGTGGTCGGGCGCACTCGACGAAGTGGCCTTCTATAACCGGCCGCTCACGCTTGCCGAGATAGCTGCCATCCATGCCGCCGGCGCCGCCGGCAAGATCCCCCCGACCCAGAACATCCCGCCTTCCGTCCTCCTCGACACGCCGGTTTCCGGATCGTCGGCCGTGGTGAACACCCCGCTAGTGCTAAGCGCCCTGGCGACAGACACCGACGGCACGATCGCGAAAGTAGAATTCTACGACGGCGCGACCAAGCTCGGCGAAACCATCACGGCCGATTCCGGCCAGCCCACGCGCTTCAGCTTTACGGTCCCCACCGGCTTGGCCTTGGGCACGCACATCCTCACGGCCCGTGCTACCGATAGTTCGGCGGCGGTTATCACCTCCACGCCCGTCACCCTGATTGTCGCCCCGGTGCTGCCGGTTGTTTCCCTCACCGCACCACTCGCTGGTGCCAACCTGCCCGCCGGTGCTCCGTTCACGATGTCCGCCACCGCGACCTACAGCCTGGGTGCCGTCACCAAGGTCGAATTCTTCGCCGGCAGCGTGAAGCTCGGCGAGGCCACGACACCGGCCTCCGGTTCGACCTACACGATCACCACGAGCACCGGTCTCACCGCCGGAGCCCATGTGCTCACCGCCCGGGCCACCGCGGCCGGAGGTGTGTCCGCCACCTCGGCCCCGGTCAATGTCACCGCCGCCGTCGTCCTCCCGGTCGTCTCCCTCACGGCTCCGCTCAACAATGCGAGCATCGTCGCCGCCGTGCCCATCGCCCTCAAGGCCTCCGCCACCACCACCCAAGGCACGATCACTAAGGTAGAGTATTTCGACGGAGCAGTGAAACTGGGTGAGCGCACCGCCCCCGACACGGTCGGCGGCTCTATCTACACCTTCACCGTAACCGCGGGCTTCACGACCGGTGCCCACACTCTCACCGCCAAGGCCACGACCTCGATCCCCACCACCGCGACCTCAACCATCGTCACGGTCACGGCTGGCACCTACGCCGGGGACCCCGAACTGGAAATCATCGCGCCCCTCGAGGACGCGCGCATCTCCGCCCCGACGCCCGTTACCGGTGTGGTGGCCGTGCCGTCCCTCACCAACTGGGCCCTGGAATACCGCCTGAAAGTCGCCGACGGCGACCCGGTGGAGACCTGGACGCAGTTCGCTACGGGCACGGGCTTCGTCGGCGCCCCCGCCGCCGGCAGCACGGCCGCCATCCCCGGCGCCTTGGGCACCTTCGATCCCACGCGCCTCATTAATGGCATCTACGAAATCCGCCTGCGCGCGACCGACACCTCGCTCACGACCCGGATCGCCGGCCCGATCACGCTCGTCGTCGAGGGCAACATGAAGGTCGGCGCCTTCACGCTCGCCTTTGAGGACCTGAAGCTCCCGGTCGCCGGCGTGCCGATTTCCGTCACGCGCACTTACGACAGTCGCGACAACCGGGTGGGGGACTTTGGCCCCGGCTGGCGCATCGCGGTCAACAACGTCCGCGTCCAGAAAAACCGCCACCTCGGCACCGGCTGGTTCCAGACAGCCCGGCCACTCGGTGATTCCAGTCCGTTCTTCCCCCATTACGTCGAGCCGATCAACGAGCGCATCGTCACCGTCGTCATGCCCGACGGCGAAAGCCACCGCTTCCGGGCCGGTGCCTACGTCAAGATCCGCCCTGGCGATCCCGACAATGTCCATGTCACGGTCCCGGCCCAGACCGGCAAATACCGGTTCTATCCGCTCGGCGACACGACGGCCAAGTTGGAGCCCATCGACAACGCCAATAACCTGGCGGAGGATTTCTGGATTGGAGGCACGGGCGATCAGGACCTCATGACCGGCGACTACGGCGACATCGAGGCCCCGGTCTTCACCGCGACCCGCTTCCGGCTCACGACCAAGGATGGCACCAAGTTCATCCTCGATGAACGCCTCGGTCTCCTGCGCCTCGAAGACCTGACCGGCAACACGCTCGTCCTCAATCGTGATGCCCAGAACCGCGTCACCTCGATTGTGTCCATCCAGGCCGCCCCCTCGGGCCCCATCACCAGCACCGTCACAATCCACCGCGACGCCACTGGCCGCGTGGATTACATCCGCGACCCTGCGAACCAAGACCTCGACTACCTCTACGATGCCCAAGGCCGCCTTGACTCCTTCACCAACCGCGAGAGCAACGTCACACAGTTCCGCTACGAAAACGCGACCTTCCCGAACTACCTGACCAAGATCATCGATCCGCGCGGCATCACGGCCCTGAGGAGTGAGTTCGACGCCGACGGCAAGCTCATCAAGCAGATCGACGCCGACGGCCAGGAGACGGTCTTCGACCGCGGCATCAATGTCACCGGCCGCTTCGAGAAGGTCACCGACCGCCTTGGACATGCGACCACGTTCTACTACGACGACCGCGGCAACGTGACCACCAAGTTGGACGCCTTAGGCGGCCAGACCACCTACAGCTATTACCCCGACAGCGACTGGGTAAAGCTTGAGACCGATCACTACGGCAACGTGAAGTCGATGGCCTATGATGCCCGTGGGAACGTCACGGTCCAGACCATGGGCGCCAGCGCCAGCGAAGACCCGGCCAACCCGACGACCGGCTTCACCACGCGCACAACCTACAACGCCCTCAGTGCGCCGACCCAGATCACTGATCCGGACGGTCGCGTCCAGACCTTCAATTACGACCCGGTCACCAACAACCTGCTGTCCAATACCGTGGGCTTCGGTGGCCCGGCTCCGTCCACGACCACCTACAGTTACAACACCGACGGCACCTTGGGCACGATCACTGACGCGTTGGGCAACGTCACGAGCCACGCCTATAATTATGCGTTCAGTGACGCCGCCTATCCGGGTGCCGTGAAACAAATCACCGTCACTCTGACTGACCCGGCCGGCTCAGCCGGCTCCGATACCAGCAATGCCTCCGCCACGCTGCTGCGCACCACTCGCACGCTTTACGATGCCCAGGAAAACATGCTGGCGCAGATCGCGACCCGCACGCTTTCTGCCGGTGGCACCGAGGATGTGGTCACCAAATATCTCTACGATTCTGAGAATCGCCTCAAGGCAACAGTCATGCCCGACGGCAAGGTCAGTGAAACCCGCTACACCTCGTTTGGCCAGACCGACAAAACCCTCCTCTGGAAATCGCTCGCCGACTACCAGTCCGGCAACACCGCTTTGGCTCGCATCACGAGTTATGGCTACGACGCTCGCGGCAACCAGACGATCACAACCTATCCGGACAACACCTCGGAAAACAGTTCCTTCGATCTCGAAAACCGCCGCGAGTGGACGCAGGACAAGCTCGGCCGACGCACCTCCTTCCAATACGACGACGTGGGCCGCCTGCGCTTCACCTACGCGCCCGACGCCACGCCCGGCACCCTGGCCGACAATCCCTTCACGGAAACCGTCTATGACCTGGCCGGCCGGGTGACCGACACTTACGACGAGCTCCGTCGCCGCACCCGCGTGGTTTATTTCGCGGACGGCACGCCCAATGGCGGGCGCCGCCAGCAGTCGATCCAAGTGCTCTCCACGGGAGAGCTCGTGACGAGCTACCAGTATGACAACAGCGGCAACGTTCGCTTCGTCACTGATCCCCGCGGCAACACTGTCGAAACCCAATACGACACCCAGGGTCGCCCGACCAAGGTGCTTTATCCGGCGACCGATGAAAACCCGGCCACGCAGTCCGAGACCAAATACAACGTCCTCGGGCAGCGCACCGAAACCGTGGACATGGAAGGTAAGGTCATGCGCTACCGCTATGACGGTCTCGGCCGCCTCTTCGAAGTGCGCCAGTATATCGATCAGGGCCTGGCCGCTTCCGATACCGGCTTCACGCTGACCTCGTCCACCACCGGTCTCGTGGTCACGAACTACTCCTTCGACGAAATGGGCAGTCAACTCGCCCAGACCGATGCCCTCGGTCGCCAGACCAAGTATGAGTATGATTCGTTGGGCCGCCGCACCAAGCGCATCCTGCCCGACAACGCCACGGAGACGCTCCAGTATGACGAGTGGGGCAACCTGTGGAAGCGGACGGACTTCAAGGGGTTCACGACGACCTTCCTCTACGACACGCTCAATCGCCTGACCGAGAAGCAGGCCGATCCAGGCCACCCGTCGCTCATCTACTCGCATGCGGCGAGCAAGATCAGCTATGGCTATGATGCGGCCGGCAATCGCACGGACGCCCTGGTGGAGAAGGGGAGCACGACGCTCTATGCCGAGGACACCCCGGTCGATGAGCGCAACCGCCGCCTCTTCAAGGACACGGCCTACGGCAAGCTCACGTATGATTATTACGCGAACAATCTGCTGAAGAGCATCACCTCCTCGAACACGGACGGCGTGAAGCTCGGTTATCGTTACGACGACGCCAACCGCCTGGCCTTCGTGGATGACACGGCCGGTGGCGCCACCCGCACGTCTAGCTACACTTACAACGCCAACGGGTCGCTCGCGACCATGACGGCCGCGAACACGGTGGCGCACACCTACACTTACGACACGCTGAACCGCCTGCGGATGCTCAACGTGGCCAAGGGCGTGACCTCCCTCCACAGCTATGAATACAAGCTGAAGGCATCCGGCCATCGCCGCCAGGTGATTGAAAACGGCACCCGCACGACCACCTTCGGTTACGATGACCTCTACCGCCTGACGAGCGAGGCGGTGGCGGGCGACACCCATGGCAACAGTGGCACCGTCGGTTACACGCTCGACAAGGTGGGCAACCGCGAGGCGCGAGCCTCGTCGATTGCGACCGTGGCCGCGGCCACGAATTCCTTCAACAACCGCGACTGGCTCTCGGGCGATACGTATGACGCCAACGGCAACACGACGCTGTCGATTGGTTTCAGTGTCCCCGACGTGTATGACTTTGAGGACCGGCTGATCATCCGGCGCAAGCCGGACGGATCGACCGTCAACCTGAGTTATGATGCCGACGGCCTGTTGCGCCAGAAAACCGTCCTGAGCCCTTCGTCAACGCTGGTCAGCGCCACGGGTTACTTCCAGGACACCCTGAACCCCACGGGCTACGCCCAGATCATGGAGGAGCGCGTCAATGCCGCCGCCGGCGTGACGGTGAAGCTCTATGCGTATGGCTCAGACTTGATCAGCCAGGCGGCCACGGCTCCGGGCGCTGCGAGCGCGGTGGTGAGATACTTCACGTATGACGGGCTGGGCTCGGTGCGCGAGCTGACCAATGAGTCGGGCTCGGTGACCGATGTCTTCGACTATGATGCGTTCGGCATCCTGGTGTATCGTTCAGGCACGACCGACAACGCCTACCTCTACCGCGGCGAGCGCTTTGAATCCGACATCGGCCAATACTACCTGCGCGCCCGCTTCTACAACCAGAACACCGGGCGGTTCTGGAACCAAGACACCTATGAGGGCAGCGCGAGCGACCCGATGTCCTTGCACAAATACCTCTATGCAAATGCGAATCCTGTGAACAGGTTCGATCCGAGCGGCAACATGAGCGTGCTCGAGATCGCAGGTGTCGCAGGAATCGTTGGAATAACAGCGAAACTCGCACTGCCAACAGTTGCGAGCCTCTTGGGATTCAGCGGGAGCAAGCTTGAAGCACGAATTGATGGTGTTCTTCGCTTTATCATTGGCGTCTCTACGGCAATAGGAGCAACAGCCTTGGGCCCAGTAGGGGTGCCATTAATGGCATGGGGGCTGGACGAGGCCAGTGCTGGATTACTGCAGGCGATGACAGGCAGCAGGATAAACACACTTGGCGGTCGAGCCATTGCATATGGATTCAACATTGATTCAAACACTGCGGAAATGGGCTATGGTCTCGCTGCTGGCGGGCCTGCCATAGCAAAAACATTGGCCGATATCGGCACACTGATTCTCGCCCGTGGGCCTCAGATATTGTCGGCCTTGAGATCGGCGGTGACCCAAGCCGAAAGTCCCTGGATCATGGGCGCCTACGATGATTTGGCGACGCTTACCGCTGGGCAGAAACACGCAATTGAAGCCCACCATCTATTGGAACAAAGGATCATGAAAATGTGGGGTTATACTGATGCTGAGATTGCTAAGGCTCCTGCGGTAATTTTGAGCCAAGCTGAGCATCAAGTAATCACGGCCGCATTACTGAAGGAGTTGCCGAAGGGTGGCGTCTATTCGCAATCGCAGGTGGCGGCTGCATATCAGAAAGTTTACGCGGAGGCACCCGAGTGGTTGAATGCAATCAAGGGACACCTCAAACCTTAGTAACCTCATGAACTATTTTTTGCTAACAATTCGGAAGCAGTATGATTTTGACTGCGGGCCAAAAGACGGGGGGCGTTACGATCTTTCCCATGCATGCTCCGTCTGTGGAAGCGGAGCCCTACGGATCGACCCAATTAAACTCCCAATCGTGAGTTTGAAGGATATGATCGCGATTACCCTGAAACATGAGGTGGTCGTCCCTGCACGGCTTAGGGATGAGGTTAAAACATTAGCCCCACTTTGTTCGCGGACAATTCTGGATTCTAAATCGAGCCAGGCGGCTAGTTTCCTAGAGCTGATACCTGAAATTACCCTCCCCTCATTCTCACAAAAAACAACTGGCTATATTACTGAAAGACAGTGCCCAGCTTGCAAAAGAGATGGGCATTTTAACATTCCCCATGTCCCGCTAAAATTGAGCTACAAGATTATCCCTGGAGATTTTGACGTAGCTGCAACTTATGAGCGTTTCGGATTATCTCGTCTGAGACCCGATTTCAAGGAGAGCAATTTCGCGGTGCCGCTCTACGTGGTTAGTGACAGAGTGCGGGCTATTTTCTCAGCAGAACCAGGAGTCGAATTTGAGCCTGTCTCGATAGGTTAGTTGGAAGTTCAGTTCTTTGATAGAATTCCGTTTCCCACTTGCTTTCAGGAGCGAGTCGCGCGGCGGCCCCAGTCTGACCCGCCGCGCTGGATAATTACCTCTATGCAAATGCCAACCCGATCAGTGGGTGGGATCCGAGCGGGCGATTCAATGTGGCAGAAATCAATGTCGGTGCATTAATAATTGGCGGAATCGCCGTGATTGCGGTTCCGACAATCTATGTGGCGCAGCAATATGATGCGGTCGCCGTGGCCCGAAGCTTTGGCGCAGTAATTTCAGCAGCCGTTGAAGGAGCCAGGAAATTGCTGCGTCGGACAGCCATTATCGGTGAATCATCGGAGCGTGTTATCTGGGCAAAGTTCAACCGCTATAGACTTGCGGAGATATTCTTCCCGCCAGATGACGCATTCGGTTTTGAGGCGCTTAAAATTGTAAACCTTGCCTGGATAGAAAGTGTAATGTTCCGACGTATGCTCATCATCGATATCGGAACTGACCCAACTCGGACTACGCGTGGTCCGTTTTATCAACTAGAGAAAATTGCCACAGCAGCTTACCCGTATAAGGTTTCTGATAACACGGTTCCAGGTTTTCGGCCAATGAACGGGAGATAACAATGCACAAAAAGATTAAATTAGAGGATGAAATCACATCCTTACTCGCTTCGTTCCAAAGTGTCTTTTTTGGCATCAACGAAAGCACCGTGCTTTCGGAGCTTGATCAGAAAATGGGCGCATATGATAGAGCGGAAGCAGTAAGATTCTTCCTGCTCTATCGCCCCCTTGTTCAGGAGCTATTTTCCGAGATCGATAAATATCAACGCCCCTCAGTAGCAGGAGAAATTCTGAGTGAAGATTCGTTTGACGTTAAGCGCCTAGCAAACGATGTGACGGATCGTCGCTCCGGCGCTGATCCTGTGCACCTGGAAAAAATTGCGCGCCAAATCGTTTATTGGCGCTACCTGCGATAGGCGATCAATGACAACGCGCTCCTTACGGCACAGCCTGCTCAGTATTCGCAAGCTCTGCATTGAGTGCGTCGTTATCACTTCGTGCCAGCCCTTCCATCTGTCAGACTATTCACGGGTCACATTTAACACCAAGCTAAACGTTCGCTGAATACCGCAAGATATGCTCTTGATGAGGGACTCCGCAGTCAGATGTGCATCCATATCAAACACCGTCACTGCTGAAATTCCGCACATCTCCAGTATCGAAAGAGGGAATCCATTCAATTGATCGCCCTTGGCATCGTGGAAGTGCTGGAAATAGCAGATTCGCGGCACACGTTCCCTGATATCAAGCATGGTCTTTATCTTGATCCCCTCATGTTCTCGCTCAAGGAATACGGATGTTTCACCTATCTTAGCAACGATTGGACCTGCGAGGTCGCCAATGCCAGAAGCGATCTGCGGCAGTAGCACTCGAAGCTCAGATTTAAGCAGTCGATCACTGGTGGAGAGTGGAGCCGGAGCGGTGATAGAGCGAAGGCAGGCATTGTAGCGCGTAAGGACCGCATGCTCATGCGGTCCTATTTCCTCTCCTAGGAGGTGGAGCAGCTCGCTAGGTTTGCCGCGTTTTGGAAGCGCTTTCGCTAGAATGTCGAACTCCGCGGTTGGAAATGTCCGGAATATTGCAACCGCGTCGCATGCTGCCTGACACGGCAACGAATGGAGGAACTTGAAGGTAGTGGAATAATCCTGCGTCAGCAGGGTTGTCCCTCCTTTTAAAACCGCTCTCTGAAAAGCTATTACCTCTTCGCGTGTAGCCATTAGTTTATGCCTCGCAAGGAAAGCGTAAGTGCGAACGAAAGATCCATCTGAATACGGGCAATCGCATATGCAGATGCAATTGCAGCAATTTCCGTTGCATCGACAACCTCGTAGATAATGACCCCGGGCGCCGTGCGTCGCGCGAAAGCCACGGTCCCGGCCTTGATCGGAATTACGGTTGGTGGGTTGTAGCTTGTGCCAGGAATCCACAAACGTTTTGGACTCTGCAGGTCGGCTGAGTGAAGTGCGACCAAGTAAAAGCCCAGTTGAGTGGCCGCAGCCAATTGGCCGGTCAAAATTGGCTTAATTTCATATACTTGTCCCGGAGTCAGGCCCGTGGCTGGCGTGACAAGGTCCGGACGATAACTCGCGAAGATCGATGTAGGATTGCCAACCAAGGCTCCGATTGGAAGGTCGTAGGTGCCGAATCCAGAACGTTCGAAGTCTGCGCCGATGTATTCGTGCACGATCGTTCCATAAATGAAGTTGGAAACTCCAATGTGACCACTGGGGTCCCACCAGTGGATCGGGTTGGCATTTGCATAGAGGTATTTGTGGAGGACGGGATCGACTTCCGACTCCACGGCCTGTGGCACTTCCATCCGCAGTGGGAACGCAGAGAGCGCTGTGGGCGCAAAAGTCAGCCACAGGGCTGCGGCCAAAAGCAGCGAGCCGCGCCAAAAGGCACCATGGGAGTGTTTTGCCACCGCAGCAGTGAAACCGGGAATGCCTGGTTAGGGCAAGTGGCTAAAGGACCGCCCGCAGTGGGGGCAGTAGCGCGATGTCCTGTTCTCCGGTTTTTTCCAGAACTCACGTTCAGCGGGGTGAGTCTGCCGATGGACCTCGATCAGCCGGGTGATATTCACTTGGGTGTAGATCTCCGTTGTCGTCAGCCGGGCGTGTCCAAGCATCTGCTGAATGTAACGGATGTCGGCACCGCCCTCCAGCATGAGGGTGGCCATGGCATGCCGAAACAAGTGACAGCAGCCTTTCTTGCCGATCCCGCTGCACTGGATGTAGCGATGCACCAAAAGCCCCAACATGCCGGTGGAAAGGCCAGCCCCATCTGGCCGGAGAAATAAGGCGAGGGCATCCGCCTTGGCAGCCAGCTTCGGCCGCCCGCGCTGCAGGTATCGGCGCAGCCAATCGGTGGCGCGAAGACCGAGCGGCAGCATCCGGTCTTTCCGTCCCTTGCCTTCTCGCACCAGGACGGTGCCACGCTCCAAATCGAGGTCGTCAAGCCGCAGACCACACAGTTCGTGGCGGCGCATGCCGGTGGAATACAGGATTTCCAGTATCACCCGATCGCGCAGGCCGACGGTGGTCGCGGGGTTCGGTTGGGCAATGATGGCCTCTGCCTCGCCGGCTGTCAGGACGGCGTGGGGCAACCGGACTCCCAAGCGCGGCAGCTCCAAATCAGCAGCAGGATTGGCCATGAGATGGTCTCGCCGGGTGAGCCATCGAAAGAAGCCTTGGATGGTAGTCAGGCGAACATGCTGCCCCATCACGGCCAAGGGTTGGCCGTCACGCTTGCGGTAGGCATGGAGGTGGCGTTGATAGTGTTCAAGGTGCCGTCGGCGGACGCGCCGGATGGTGCGAACCCGCTGTGTCTCCAGCCAGGTCAGGAAGTTGCCCAGGTAGAGCGTGCTGTTGCGCACTGTGCCTTCCGCGCAAGCTCGCGCCCGCAGATGGGCAAGGTAGCCGCGCAAGAGGCGTCGCGGCGAAGGGCTAGGGTGGATGGGATATCGACAGGAGGAGGATTTCATCTGAACGAGCTTCGATAACCTGAGCTGAAATTACGGCACCGGCTGCTTTGTCACTTACTTTGACTCGGTCTGGCTTTGCGGCCGAAAATCCTCTTGGCTGGAAGTGATGAAGTTCGCCGTATGCCTTTTGCTACTGGCCGCCTGTCTTGTCGCTGGAGCGTCTGCGCAAACAGCCCAAGAGGTGGCTGCATCCCGACTGGGCGAGCGGCTTTTTTTTGAAACACGGTTCACCCGGAGCGGCGGGCCACCGCCAATCAGTTGCGCAACCTGTCATGTGCTGCCCGCCGGCGTGGCCAGATCTCCTGCTCGCAATCCTGTGCCACCGCGCAGCGATGGCCAACGCGAGACCCCGCGCCATGTCCAGTCACTGGTCGAGGCGCTGGAGGTCTCTCCTGACGGTTGGGGTCTGTTGCATTGGGACGGGGAATTCGCCTCCGTCGAAGATTTGATCAAAAGCACCTTCACCGGCCGTAATTTCGGTTGGTTGCCGGATGAAAAGCTCATGGCTGTCGCTCATTTTGCCCGGGTAACGCGCAGCGATCCGGAAATCGTGACGCTGGTGAACCGCTTGGGGTTCGACCTGAGCAAGGCAACAGATGAGCAGGTCCTTGATGCCGGCGCGGATGCCGTGGCCTCCTACCTGAGAACCCTGCAATTCTCCCGGGATGCGTCCGGTGTCCACAATGGATCGGCCTACGATGTGTTCCTCGCGGCCAACCGCCTGCCAACTGCCCCCAAGGCGGGTGAGACACCCCACGAATACGCCCGCCGGTTGCACGCGGCGGTGGCGGCGTTGCGGGCGCCAAGATTCATCGAGGGCGCGGCACCTTTCGGCGAGTTGGAGCTGCGCGGGATGCGGATATTTTTCCGGGGCACCATGGGCTATGTGCCGAGCGCCAGCGCCGGCAATTGCGCGGAGTGCCACGTGCCGCCGCATTTCACTGACTTTGCCTTTCACAACACCGGCGTGGCCCAAGCCGGCTATGAGGCGGTGCATGGGGCAGGGGCCTTTGCCTCGCTGGTCCTGCCAGGCTTCGATCAACGCTCAGGCGAGCCCGACCGCTGGCTGCCACCAAGTGCGCAACATCCACAGGCCACAGGGAGAATGACCCGCAGTCCTGCAGTCGAAGCTCCTGGCCGAGTCGATCTCGGCCTTTGGAATATCTATGGCAATCCCGACAAACCGGCACCACAACCGGTCATTGAGCAGCGACTGAACCGGGAGGGCCGATTGACCAGGGACGAGGTGCTCGCGCTCACTGTCGGCCGCTTCAAGACTCCTGGCTTGCGCGGCCTTGATCGGTCGGCGCCTTATCTGAGCACAGGCGGAGCTGCCGCGATCGAGGAGGTGCTGGATCTCTATCAGCGGATGAGCGAGTTGGCACGGGCGGGTAAGATGCGGAATGCCCCGGTGGAGTTTTCCGCGATGCGGCTTGGAGCGGCAGATATCGAGCCCTTGGCCGCCTTCTTGCGGTCCTTGAATGAAGATCCGGCGAGACCAACCGTGGGCACGGTTCGGTGAAAAACGAGATCACAAAAATGCCGACAGACGGCTGTAATGAAATTAATAGGCATCTGGGCGGTTCCCTTTGCCCCGTAGCATATGATTGATTAGGTTTGCCTGACCGAGCGTAGCGATTAACCAGTCATCTGTCACGTTAGGGCCAGCGTGACGATTATCGCTGTGAAAAAGCTGCTCGGCCCGTTTGTCATTCTGCTTTGCTTTCTGGTGGCGTCGCTTGGCGCCAAGGAAGTTCGCGTCAAAGGCTACACCCGCAAGGACGGCACCTACGTTGCGCCACATACGCGCACAGCGCCGAACAAAACGCGCAGCGACAATTATTCAACCCAGGGGAACGTAAATCCCTACACGGGCCAGCGGGGGACAAAACCCAGAGATGATGCAGGATCGCTTGCAGTCAGTGCGCCGGCGGCAGTCACGGCAAAACCGCGCGCGATTCAAACCGAGCAACCCGCACTTGCCGGTTGGTCGGCGTTAAAATCAGGCATCACCGAAGGGGAGCTGCGGCGCCAACTTGGGGCCACCACGGATATCGAGGTGAAAGGGGATTTTGAGATTTGGAATTATACGACCGGCACAGTGTTCGTGAAGGCCGGCAAGGTCATCGCCTGGCAAAAACGCAATCGACGCTGATACCCCATGAATACCGATAACATCCCGAAATCCTTCTGGCATTCCCTGAGCGCCTCGGTGCTCATTTTCACCATCGGCTTCACCTGGATCAGCTACCAGTCGGGCAACCTGACGCTCAAGTATAAGGATTTTGAGATCATCACGGCCAGCGCGACCAAGGAAATTGCGGAGGCTAAAACCGTCCTAGAGGCGCGGCTTACGGCCAGCACCTCCGAGATCCAGGCGCTCAAGGCGGCCAAGGAGAGTGCGGAGCACTCGCTGGCCGAGGCCAAACGCAAGCTCGACGAGGTGCAGGCCGTCATGGTTGCGCGGGGGGCGACCGAATCGGTCGATCAGATAGCGGCGCTCAAAGAGCAGCTCAAGGCGGACGCCACCAAGACCGTGGATTGGGAGAAAGAAACCGAGCCGCAGCCGCGTTTAGACCAGTTTAAGGAGGTCCAGCAGAAGATCGACAATCTGGAAGCCATCCAAAAACAACTCAAAGAACAGTCGGTAAGAAAGGCCTGATCATTTTATCGCCATGAAAATTCCACGTATCCTCGCGCTCGCTTCGGTGGGCTTGGCCGTTCTCGGCCTTGGTCTTCCCCGCCTCGCCTATGCGGCCCCCAAGGCCGATACGGCATATATTCAGAAAGTGGCCGCGGGTGAATTGCCGGCCGCAGGCATGGCGGAAAAAAGCGGAAAGAACGGCTGGTGGGCCCGGAGTTGGAGCAAGGCCGACGCAGCCGGGTTTTTTGGGAAGCCCAAGCTGGCCAGCGCGACGGAGAACACGGATACGAACATCGTGATCCGCTATACGCGCTTCTCGACCGAATATGACGTTGAATTCCACTCGCCGGTGTGGGGTGCCTATACCTTGGACACAGTGACGGTCGGCAACGATCTGGACGGGGAGCGTCCGGCGAGCAACCCGGACTTCGCCCGGCCGGGACAGTTTTTTCAGGAGCCGCTCGTGGTCGTGCGCAGCCAGCGTCTGGATGTGACGGCGGCGTCCCACGGCACGTTTACCAGCACCTTTGACCCACGGTATCCCTTGCTGAAGGCCGGGAGTGGCGTGACGGCAGCCGAGGCCAAGAAGGCCAATGCGGACCGGGGCATCCAGCGGGGCCACATGGTGCCAAACAACGCCATGAAATGCCAGGGCACCATCGAGCAGGGGCAGACGGCCCAGATCGAGAGCTTTTCCGTGGCGAACATCGTGCCCCAGATGGCGAAGAGCAATGCCCCGACCTGGTCGGGGCTGGAAAGCGCCTGTTTCGACTGGGCGCACGAGCTGGGGCAGGTCTGGCTTATTGTCGGTCCGGTCTACCACGACCGCGAGAACCCAACCTATATCAAAAAGGTCAAGGACGGGAGCGAGCAATCCCTCCCCAGTCCGGATGAGCTGTTCTATGTGGTCATCGGCAAACGGGACGGAAAAACGGCGGCCGTGGGCTTCCTCCTGCCGCACGAACCCACCGTCTTGGATTACAAAGCCTATGCGGTAACGGTCGATGTGATTGAGCAAAAGACCAGCCTGAACTTCATGCCGGATATTCCCGAGGCCAACAACACCGTCGAGGCCGCCTTTGACCCGGCTTGGCTGCGGACCAAGCCGCGCAAGCCGGCGGCCGACGAGGATCACTGAAAGCGTGAGCCCTTCACAGGAGCAACTGCCATGAACGAAACCCTCCTCTCCACCCGCTGGGGCCCGCACGCCCTCATCGCCATTGAACTGCTGCTGATCGGCGCCGTCTACGCCCTAGGCCGGATGACCACGCTTTTGCGCGACCCCGATCCCAAGCAAAAAGATTTCCGGATGCGTGCCTACAGTCTCGCCAAGTCCCAACAGGCTTTCTGGACCGTGGTTGTCATCGGTAGTTTCATCTACGTGTATTTTTCGCAAGGCGTCTGCGTCGAGGTCCTGAACAACACGGCCCTCCTCCTGCTTGGCATCAGCACGGGCACCACCGCCCTTTCCGCCATCACCGGCAAACCCGGCGCGCCTGCCTCGGCCGCCAATGCCGCGGTCGGTGTCCCGGACCACATCCCGCCTTCCCCGCATGAGAATTTCCTCGATGACATCCTCAGCGACAACGAGGGCATCAACATCCACCGGCTGCAGATGCTGATCTGGACGGTCGTTTTTGGCGGCATCTTCATCCACCAGGTCGTCAAGAGTGGAAAGTTTCCGGTCTTTGATGACCAGGCCTATGTGCTCATGGGCATCAGCTCGGTCACTTATGTCTGGTTCAAACGGACGGAAAAATAACCCGCCATGCGCTTCAACTGCCACGCCCACATCTTCACGTTTCGCTCGGTCTTCACCGCGGAGACGATTGCCATTCTGATCAGCCGGCTCAGCCGGGAGAAGTGGCCGGCCTTCGCGACCAAGGCCGCCGAGAAAGCCCTGGCCAAGCACCTCAAGGGCGAACTCCTCGACGAGGAAACTTTGCTCCGGGAGATTGTCGGCGGATTGAAGGCCGACCAGGCATTCATCCAGCTGGTGGCCGGCGGCATGAACAAGCTGCCCCCGAGCGTGACCATCGCCCTGGAGGGCGATACCGCCGGACTGCCGGTCGGAGCCTTGCGGGAGATTTTAACCAAGGTGGGTTCCGCCTTGATTGTCGCGGATGATAGCGACGCCCGGACCGGGGACCTGGGCGACCTGCTGGCGTTTCTCGCGATTGGCATCAAGCCGTCGATTACGGCAGTCGCCGACAAGCTTTTGGAATACAGCGGGCCGGACACCGCGATTGTCGCCCTGATGATGGACATCACCAAGGGCGGGGATGCGGATGAGGCCCTTTTCCGGCAGCAGATTGAGGACACCGCCCAAGCCAGCCTGGCTTTCCCGGGGCGCATCCTCCCGTTTGTCGCGGTGAATCCCCGGCGCACGCTCCACTATGAGCGCATGACCCATGCATTGGAGGAGCGGGGTTTCGTGGGCGTGAAGCTCTATCCCTCCCTGGGATTCAAGGTCAATACGCCCGAGATGCGGAAGGTGTATGCTTACTGCGTCGCCCATGACACTCCCATCCTCCTGCATTGTAACCGGGGTGGTTTCTACCGGGACGAGCAGAGCATCGAATATTGTGATCCGGTCCACTGGGTGCCGGTGCTGGAGGAGTTTCCCAAACTGAGGGTGTGCTTCGGCCATTTTGGCGGGGATGAAAACTTTATCGAAGAGTCCATCGATCCCGGCTCATGGACCGGGAAGATCCTCGGCCTGATGAAACGGTATTCCGGGGTGTATGCCGATATCTCCTACCATGACGAACCGATGGATGGGGGGCTCAATGAGGCGAACTACTTCAAGCACCTGAAGAGCATATTGTCTGATCCGGTCTCCGGGAAACGGGTGCTTTTCGGCAGCGATTTTCACCTCGTGCGGCAGCGGGTGCGGGACGACAACCTGTGGCGGTTCTTCGCAAACCGCTTTTCGGCGGCCCATTTCAAGCTGATCACGGAAACCAACCCGGTCCAGTTTTTGGGCCTGCCCGGTAAGGACGGCACCGGCGCCAGGGCGAATGTGGTTCGCTACCTCCGCTTCCTTGCGAAATACAACCTGGAGGTGAAGGCCCAGCCGGCAGAGTGGGCCTTGCAGGCCGTCAAGGCCGAGCTGGGCGAGGTTAAGTTCTATCCCAATCCCTTCGGGTCCGGCTGGACCCAGAACAATGAGGCGCATTTTTATACCGACCTGTTCTTCCGGGACCTCATGACAAAGACTGAGGCCGAAAAACTCTCCTTTGAGCAGGCGGGGCACCTCCGGATGCGGGATCTGGCCAGATGGCCGAGCGAGGCATTGCCGGCCAACATCCGCTCGGCGGCGCTCCGGCAAATCGCGACTGGGTTGCAGGCGTTTCTGGCCCAGAGTCCCGATCCCGCCGCCGTCCTGGAGAAGGACACCACCGGTGCCCAGGCCCGGGAGGCCTTTCTCGGACTGCTCGGTAAACCGGACGCGATCATCGCGGCCTTTGGCCCGCTCACCGACCGGCTCTATCGCTTCAAATCCGAATCCGTATGAAATTCCGACTTCTGCCGTTGGCCCTGATTCCCGGCGTCTTGCTCGCGGGCGATCTTTTTTCGTTCAAGCCCACGTTGCTGCATCCCGAGGACGGCCCGGGCATAGTCCCCGCCATCAGGATCAAATCCGATGCCCGGAAGGAGCGGGAATTTGGCCGGGCGGACCGCTACGTCTTTGCGGAATATGATCTGGCCAGCACTTGGGCGACCAAGGAGGAGGCCAACGATGAAAAGACCTCGCTCGATTTGCGCAGCGGGATCGAGTGGCGGTTCGATTCCGTGGCCCGACCGGTGCGGCGATTTCCGGGAAGCGTGAGCACGCCGAATGAAAGTGGGGCGGGGCAATCGGCGATGGGCCTCCGATGGGGTTCTATTTCGTCGGAATTGGCCGGGGCCTTTGAAGGTGACCAATCCATGGACAACCGGCAATGGGCCTATGGATTGCGGGTGAACTACACCCCCGCCTATGACCGGGCGGAAAGCCAATGGTGGCTGCCCTATGTTTGGGCCGACTACCGTCGGATCAGCGAAATGGGTTCCGAACTGGCGGATCGCCTGGGGGTGCCGGAACAGGACTACTGGCGGTTTGGCTGCCAGGTCTTCTGGCAGGTCACGCCGGCGGATTTCGGGATTGGAGGCGGCAATCTAAAGATCGTGCCGGGCATCCAGTATTACCGCTCGACGGATCTCGCCGTCGCCTTGGGTGACTTAGCGGATGCGTGGCAGTATTCCTTGGCGCTCGATTATGCGGTGCCGGTATCATCTGCCTGGGGCAAAAAAGTCTCGGCGGTGCGGGTGCAGATTGCTTCCGGCCGTGTTCCCCCGGCCCAGCAAAGCCGCACCACGGTGTCGCTCGCGCTAACCGTGCGTTGGGGTGAATTGCTTAAATAACGCGTATGGCTGCGGTTCATGTGCCCTGGTGGCGGCCGAAGGGAGCCGGTATTCAGCGCCGAGCCCGCTCCGATTCATCGAGCGGCTCGATTTGAATGCCTGCAATAATCGGCCCATAGTAAGCATCGCCCTCCAGGAATTTCGCTGGATTCTCCGCGCGGATCTGCCTGGCCTGACCTTCACTCACGGCAACGTAAACATACTGCAGGTCGTGGCCGCGCACGATGACTTTATGAGTAGCGAAAGCGATTTCGCACTGCGTTCGGTCCTCGGAAAGTTCAACGAGGAGCAGCAGCGCATAGGGTATGGCCACGCGCTGGCGGGCGGACTCGATCCGCAGACAGACCGCCGGAATATCCCGGGTTTCAAGGCATCCCGTAGAGAGAGGTTTGATATATTCACTACCGGGGATCTTGGGCTTGAGGCTCATAGGCGCATGCGTGGGCTTTGGCTGGGAGTTTCCGAATAGCCTTCATTTGGTGAATAGTGCGGTTCCACTGGTTTGAGTCCGGCGGGCACGGGGCGCACAGGAATGCGGTGAACCTCCGGTGGTTCGACCAACGAGTGCCCCGGATTAAGTTTCAAGTAAGTGGCGACCTGGGTGCGCACTTGCTGGAGGTAGCCCCAGGCTCGGGCGAGGTGCGAAAGAAGTCCCTCCCGAACCCGCAAGTGGCGGGCAAATTCCAGCGCACTCGTGCGGGCCTCGGAACGCAGGCCGGCCGCATCCAGAAATTCCCTCCGGTCGGGCACAAAGATGCGGACCGACTCCCGGCCCCGGGTGGCCGCTACATACAAGCCTTCGCGGGAGGCTGCGCCGGCCAAAAATACCTTGTCCACGGTGACGCCTTGGGAGGCATGGGAAGTAAGCGCATAGCCATAGGCTACCTGTCTGGTCAGCAGCGTGGATTTATCCGCCAGCACCGGCTGGCCAGCGGTATTGACCGAAGCGACGGTCACAGTGGCCCCATTGGCCAGCGGGCGAATCTCACCCGTCGGAGTCAGGACCTGGCCAATGGCACGCAAGCGCAGACGGTCGCCCGCCGCCACAGGGATTTTCCGCTCCTCGCAAACAGTCCAAGCGAGTCCCGACTGGCGGGCGGAAATTGATCGCTCGCCTGAGGGACTTGCGACCACGAGGCGACCTCGTGACTTGCCCACGACGCGCAGCTCCTGGATTTTCGTAAAAAACTTCGTCGTTTTATGGGCCACCAGGACATCACCCGGCTGGTAGTTGCGAATGTCCTTTTGCTGGGCACGGGTCCAGTCCTTCGCGCGCAGGGACACGAACGATTGCTCTTCACCCGTGATTTCCTTGTCCGTCCTCAGCCGGTGCCGGGCGATGAGGTTTAGTTGGTCGATCTCCGCCCAGGTGGGCGCGACCATCAGGGCCGTCTTGGCGCGCTCGGTCTGACCAAAGGGTGTCCGCACTTGCTTCGTTTCTTTCTGCGCGTTTGCCCATTCTTCGACCATCTGCTGGCGTCGTTGCGCGGGAGAACTAATTTCGACGACGGCACCCATCCGGTCCAGCTTCTTGAGCCCGGAGGCCAGGCGACCGGCCGCCAGATCCTCGGCGGCGGCCTTGTAAGCGGGGTTCACGGCCTGCCGGTGGACTTCGCTCAAGGTCACGACCCGGACGCGGGATTCCCGTTCGATGATGCGGGCGGCGTCACCGGCCTCGACGCTTTTGTGCTGCGCGGAATCACCCACCAAGAGCAGCCGGGCTTTCTGCTTTTCGGTGATGTCCACCAATTGTGCCAATTGTCGCATCGAGAGGAGTCCGTATTCATCGACGACCAGCACGCCGTGCTTGAGTGATTGCTGGAGGGTTTCATCCACCAGCAAGCGCTGCACCGTTTGGGCTGAGGTCAGCACTTGACCCGCGCTGGGGCGGCCGGCTGCGCCCTGCTTCAAGCCATCCTCCTGTAAAATCCCAACCGCTTGGGTGCTGGGCGCAAAGCAGGCGACCTGACAATCGAATCGGGTGACGCCTTCGATCAGGGTGGCCAGTGTCTGGGTCTTGCCGGTGCCGGCCCGGCCCCGGAGGACGGTGACCACGTCCCGTGAATCCAGCACCCGGTCCACGGCGTTGCGCTGTTCGGAACTCAAGTGAGCGCCTTCATCGTAGGACACGAAACCGATGCGCCCATCTTGGCTACCAGCCCCGGCATTGAGCCGGGCAATCAGCCCACGCTCGAGATCGAGCGCTGCTTGCGTGGAAACCTGTCCCTGGGTCCGGAGCAAACGGCCGTCGGCTGCAAGTGCGGCTTTTACCTCGGCGAGGGGATAAGCCCCATACACCTCACAGAGCACGACGGCAGTAAATTCCTGCTCCGAGACGACCGTCCGGCGCTCGAAAAGATGTTCGGTGGCGCGGCCAATGGCGTCGTGCAGGCTTACACTTTCGAGCGCTGCAGAACGCCTGGTGCCGGACTTGAGCGCTTGAAGCTTCTCAAGTTCGCCGTCGTCCACTTGGGCCAGCTGACGTTGCCGGACCTCATCCGGGGTCATCTCATATTGCTTGGCGGCACGATTTTCGCGCACGAGGAGGGCGATTTCATCGCGGGTGAGGTCGCGGCCGAGTTCGGCCTCGCGGAGCTTGATCGCCGCATCCCGCTCCTGCGCGCGTTTCGAGAAGCGTTCGAGCAAGTCCGAGGATATTCCGGACAGTTCAAAGCCGTATTCCCGGCGTTCGATGGCGTAGCCCAGTTGCTGCACTTCTCGGGCGAGGGCATTGCGGTAAACCTCCGTCAGATAGCGGGTGTTTTCGAAGATGGCTGAACTCTCCAACGCCATGAGCCGGCCGGCGGCATTTTGGGTCACATTAAAGATGAAGGCATGTGAATGCAGGTGCGGGTCGAGGGCCCGGCTTTCGCCGTGCCGGAAGACGGCGGCGGCGATGCCGCCGGAGGCCACATGGCGCTTGTTCAGGCCCCGACCGGTCTGGTGCCGGGCGAAGGACTCCAGCTCTTGGAAGGCTTCGCGGACGGCGGTTTCGTGGGCGGCGATCAACCGCTCGTCGCCACCCACGAAGGCTTGGATCGAAACTGACTTCGGCGCGTTAAACACGGCGTCGTAACCGGCCCGCCGGCCGGCGGCCATGCGCTCGGTGAGCTGCTCGTCGGTTGCGGCATGGCGGTTGGCCGCGACCCGCTCAAAGGCCTCGTCGGTGATGCCGGCACCTTCGACCAATCCCACGGCCGCGCAGAGCTGCCCCTGGCAGTGGCCTTCGACCTTCATGCCCTGGGCGTAGTAGTCGGCCTGACGGAGGTATTCGCCGAGGGCTTTGCCGAAGCCTTTCACCATGCGGATCGTCAGCATCCGTCACCTCCCGAAAACCAATCCAAATTGCTCCAACAAAACTCACTCGAAACAGACGAACCCAACCACTCAACAAACCTACCATAGACAAATAACACCCAACTCAAATCAACTGAACCAACGAACCAATCCAACCTACCAAACTCAAAATCACCCAAAAAACTGAAAAACCAAATCAACCGATCAACCAAAACCAAAAGAAAACAATGAGGAATGACACCAACGTCCAAGCGTTGCCGCTTAGATTGCGCCTCAGGCGCTCCCCTTGCATCACCCGACGAACACTCATACCGTTCCCCATCCAATACCATGTCGCTACCCATCCACTCATCACTCACTACCGCCCGACCCACCACACTGGCCCAGGCCGTGGCCCAAGCGCGACACCCGCGCAACCGTGCGACTGCCCAGTTGGAACCGCACCGCCAGGAATTGCTGCAATTGGCCGAAGCCGGCGATTCGCCAGAGACCCTGGCGCACGGCCTGCGACTGCTCGGCATCGAAATCGGCCGTGAAACCATGCGACGCTGGCTTAACCGCGAACTGGGCCGCAAGCCGGCCAAACGCCGGAGGCGGGCGGCAAAAGCCGCTCCTGACCAAGGACCATTGGTCGACAATTCGGGCAGCGCGCCCGCCGCGGGAAGTGAAAATCCCATGCCCCCAGCCTAACCCAGAATGGCTCCCCGTGGAGCCCCGGGAGCGCACACTCAGTTAGGGCCGTGTTCGCTGAGGGCCGTGTGCGCGTCACGCGCGGGCACGATCCAAGGGTCAACCTGGGCCAGGTGGTCCGCCAAATCGAGTTGCAGGGTGACGCGCCGGGCCTCGCTCATGAGGTAGCCGGGTGCCCGGGCGTTGAACCAATGCGTCAAGCAGGCGGCCTTCTTGGCCGAGCGAAGCGCCAGCATCCGGTAATGGACTTCACCATACCAGCCCCACCGGTCGTTGTGCTCGGCCCGCCATTCGTCGATGACGGCGGCCAGGGTCTTTTTGGTGGCGGATTTCCGCAAGCGCGGGAGTCGGTCCAGTAACTCGCCCTCGGCTGGGTGGCCAAAGGCGAGTGCCTGTTGCAGGCGACCAAAAAATCCACCCCACCAAACAGGATGGATGCGAGCAAGGCGGGACGCCGGCGCGGCAAAGGGCGCGTCGGCGAAAAAGGTGTCGGGTAGACCCCGCGTCGGTCGCTTGGACCAAAATTGCCGGGCCGCGGTGGACCGAGCGGAGCGAACGAATTTGGCGTGTTGTTTTCGGGTCCGATCAAAGACGGCCTGTAGTTCGATCATCCGGGCCTCGGCAGCGGCCACATCGCCCTTGGCTGGTTCACCCCGGCGCAAGGGCCTCGATGCTTCAAGGTAATCGTCCTGGGCGGCCTCCATCGCTTCGCGGAGGCGCAGGTAGGCGGGACCGCCGGCTTCGTCATACGCCGGCTCGGTGGCCTGTTCTTGCACGAGAATGGCCTCTACAACGGCGCGGTGAAGTTGTTTTTCACGGATGGCTGCGGAGATTGTCGCCACGAAGGGCACGGCGAGTTCAGGGTGATCCTTGAGGCACTCCGGCGGCCCCACTCCGGTGTAAGCCCGGCTCACGGCCCAGTCAGTCAAGACTTGGGTCCAGGAGTTGAAACCTTTGGGCAGAACGATGTGCAGAGAGACAATTATAACACAAAGAAGTGGTTTCGCCAGTCGGCGGTTCGGCCGGCAGCCGGGCACGCTTTTGCCGGCGCTCGCCAAGCCTCGGCCGGTAAAAACGTGCCTTGCGATGGCCGGCGGAGGCCCGGGAACGTCGCGCGGGAGATCGGGGCCGGCCCGCTGGCGCTCGCGCGCCGCTCCGCCTGCTGGCTCCGCGGCTTGCGTCCGGCCCCGACCACCCGCGGCTCGCCCGGGGGCGGGAACATTGGTTCGGAATTACGGGTTCTGCCGGCTGGTCTTAAAAGCCTCGACGGCGGCGAGTAATTCGCGGGCCGTGGTGGATTTGGGCACAATGGCGTCGACCTTGAGGGCGAGGTAACTGGCCTGGGTTTCGGTGGTGAGCGCACTGCTGTGAACCATCAGGCCTCCACGATAGGTTGTCTGCCGCAACAGTTGGCATATTTCCAAGCCACTGAGTCCCGGCATCTGGTGATCGGTCACGACCAGGTCGATATCATCGAAATGATCCAGGATTACGTCCCAAGCATCCGCGCCGTTGACGGCAAGCTGCACAGTGTGCCCGGCGGCGAAAAGCAACTCGACCAAAGCGGCTCCGATTCGCGTGTGATCATCCACCAGCAGAATACGCAGAGGCCGAGGTCGCGGCGCGTTCGGATTGGTCTCGGGTTTCATGGTAGAGTATTGGCGGCAACTGGAGGCGAGAATCATGCCGGCGAAGCGGATCTTCAGATTTCTTTCCGGCTGCGTATGGTCCGCGATCAGAACTTGGCGGTGACGGTAAATTTCCGGGACATGCCGCTGCCGGAAAGTCAGTCCGGCAGCGGCATTCCTGACTCTAAACACAACACCGGAGCACTATCAACGTTCGAGAAAGACTGGTAAGCTCGGTCGGCGGCCGGAGCGACTCCATCCGGCTGATATGACGCATGCCACAATGCGGCTTGGGCGTGCTGTCTGATGCGCTCGCAGGTGAGTTGGGTGAATAGCCCCATGCCGTGTTCGTGTGTATTCTTTGCCATGATGGGGTAGTATGCGGGTGGGACGGACGTGGGTGGGTGTCGCCGGAGCTCCGCGCAGCGGCTTCCGCTGCGCTGCCACGGTGTGTCCGGCTCCGAGGCCGGCACACCTGATCTGGGGGCTCCACCGCCGCCCCCAGCCCCGGGCATTTGGCTGGAGGATGCATTAACGCTAACAGTCGGGTGCTGGCGGACTCGCGGCTTGGCTTTCCAGCCGTGGCGGGCTACCTTTCCAATATGAGCCGGTCTTCATCCAAGACCAAGTCGCCCGCCGGAACTCATGGCCGCCGGAGCCTGATCTTGCCGCCGGCCGTGCGGCCAACTCGAGGCCGCCGCCAACCTCCGCCGCTTAACGAGGTCGCGCGACGCCTGGAGCCTTTCTGCCGCAAACACGGTATCACGCGCCTGGACATCTTTGGCTCGGTGGCGCGGGGCGACGCCCGGGTGGGCAGCGATGTCGATTTGATCGCCACCTTCACCGAACTGCCCGGGCTGAACATTGTCTCGATCGAGGCGGAGTGCGCCAAGTTGCTGGGTGCTCCGGTGCACCTGCTGACGGCTGAACTGGTCGCAGACATCAGCAATCCATATCGCCGGGAATCAATTCAACGCGACCGCCGCACGATTTATGGCGCCTCCCTCACCCAAGGATGACCGCGCCTATGTGTATGACATGCTGGAATCGTCCCGGCAGGCCGCCAGCTATTTGGCGGGGCAGACGCTGGAGCAATTTCTGGCCGACAGTAAAACGCAGGACGCCGTCGTGCTGCGGCTGGCGATGATCGACGACCTGGCCCAAGAGTTGAGCCACCGGACGCGGGCCCAATTGCCCGTGGAGCCCATCCGGCTGGCCCGGACCATCCGCCATAGAATCGCCCGGGCGGATGGTCGCGTCGATTTTCCGACCGCGTGGCACATCGGCCGGACAGAGTTGCCGCCCCTCGTCGCCGAATTGGAGCAATACCTGCTTGCCGCCGGTTGATGATGCCGCCGTCAGACCATCCGTCATCCTCATCCTGGTGGACGGAGCCGCCTTTCCTGCGGGCTTGCCGCCAGGCGGCCAAGCTGGCTCGCGCTGATTTACTCCGGGTGGCGGTCGCGCGCGGGTGCAGCCATTATGCGCCGCTGTGGCCGCACCTGCGTCCCGAGAATCTCGATTGGCTGCCGCATGAGGTTCTGGGTTGCGCCCTGTTGCGTGGCGCGGCCGATGCGGAGACCTTCCAGGCGATCCGGTGCGGGGCCATGGTTTTGAGCGATCTGAAGAACGATGCGGCCTTGATCGCCACCGCCGCCGATGAGCTGAAAGTCTTACCCCGGGTGGCGCATCTCTCGAAGCTGGGTTTGCATGGGGATGATCAGCCGAAATTCTGGATGCAGGTGCGGCGGTGCCTGCCGGATCTGACGAGCACCGAGGCGGAATTTCTGCCGGGGCTTTCCCGGCTGCGTTTGGAAACGGGCCGGGCGGGACCGGATCAGGACGCGGGGGCAGTCTGGTTGCGCACCGCCTACCGGCGCTGAATGCGCTCGGCGATGCTAAGCCAAGGCTTAGGATGGAGGCGTCCAACCGCTGTATTGGCGCGCGAAATCGCACAGCAATGCTTCCTGACCCACCAGGGCCGGTAACGGCACATAGGGGGCGGGAACCGGGGCAGTGGGTGGTGCGTTTGGCGCGTCCACAACCTATCACCCCCGGGTTCAAAACAGACTGGCATGAGGGCGCACACGCACACCACACCCCGAGGCTGTGCGCTCCGGCGCATCGCCATTAGACGCAATCACAGGGAATAATGCACTGAACCCTCAACCGCCTTTATTCGACCATGGTCGCACCTACCCGTTCCTATCGTCGCTGGTTTATCATAAACGGCACCCTGTCCACCGGTCACCCCGGGGCCATGCAGCCAATGGACGGCTACTATGCCTCGGAATCCGACGCCAAACGCGCCCGTAAAATCATGGTCCAGTGCTACGGCATTCCGGCCAAACAGCTGGCCATCGCTTGCGAGGACGTTTCCGAGTTGTCGGCCGATGAAACTGCCGACTAGGCCGGCGATACCGACCGGAACATCCCCATGCACGTCGCACGTTCGATGATCACGGTGAACGGCATCCGGCCTCTGGCCATCAATAAGAAACAGGCCGGAGTCGCTCTTGGCTCGGTCAAGACTTTGCAGCGCATGTTATGGTGCGCCCGGCACCAGCCGGCGGATCCTTGGGTCAAGATCGTGCGCGAAGGAGGTCCGGGAACGGAGTGCTTGATCGACACCGCCTCGCTGGAAGCAGCTTACGCCCGCATCTATCGCGGCGAAAAACCGCCGGTGATGCCGAGCGAGCGCAAGCCGACCTTCGGACGCAACTGATTCGCCGTGGAAGGCCTGACCACCAAGTCCCCTGGCTTGAAATCAAACCGTGTCCCCTCAGGCCGCTTTGGCCTGTGCGGGTTTCGGGATCTGCTTGATCAGTCGGACCAGATTGCGTGGGGTGATCGAAAAGTAGAGGGTGGCATCTGCCGGGCTGACCAGGTTCCGGTAGTGCTTGAAGATGATGGCTGGGCTGTTGCCCATTTCGCTGGCGGTAAGTTGCTCGTTGCGGTGCTTCTCGTAGTGATAGGAACCGAAGCTATGCCGGATGCCGTTGTGTGGGTAGTTGACGATACCCGCCGCTTCCACGAGTCCGCGCAGATGTTCGCCGAACACGTCGTCGCGCGAGGAAACGGTGACCCGTCCGGCCTCCTTCGTGTGCGGCTTGAGCCACTTCTTGAGCGACTCGCTCACGCGGACAATCCGGCGCTGCCTTGTCTTGGCTTTGGCTCCCTTCACCTCGATTGTGCCGGCTTGAAGGTTGATTTCCGACCAGTCCAACGCGCAAAGCTCGCTGCGGCGAAGCCCGGCGAAAAGACCAATGGCGACGGCCGGAAGCATGGCGGGTTCCTGCGACTGGGCCGAGCGGAGCAGAGCCAGCGTGTCCCGGATGCCAAGAATGCCCGGCGGGCGATCCTCCAGGATCGGGCGGGCGATCTTGGCGGCCGGGTTTGCGGGACAATACTCCCGGTCCTGCGCGAATGTGAACAGGGTCGAAAGCGTCACCATGTAGTTCAGGCGCGTGCGCGGGCTCCAGGTGCTCTCCGTGAAGAAGTCCTCCAGATCGCTACGCGAAATCAGGCTGATGGCTTCTCCGCCAAACTCCCCGCTAAGGACGCGCAGGTAGCTTTCGTATTGGGTGTAGGTGCGCGGCCGAACGCCGATGGCCTTGCGGCTCCGCAGGAACTCCTCCGCCACTTGCTTGAACGTGTGAAGCCCGCCGGCTGGCCGGGCATGGCCGAGGTAGAAGGTGACGGCCTCGGTCAGCGAAGCTCCCTTGAGTCGCTTGAAGGCATCCGCGGCCTCGGCGAGTTCCCGGGAAGAAAGTTGGAAGGTGCTCGCCCCGGTCTCTTCCTGCTGGCCGGTCTGCTCGCTAATCCATCCGCGGGCCGCATCGAGGTTCGGAAATTCTTTTTTCACGGCTTTGCCGCCCGTAAATTTCTTGCCGAGACGCACGCGCCAGAATTCCTGTCCGGCGCCATTGGTGGTGCGGGTGACGCCAACACCGAGCGGCAAATCGGCAATCGGCTTTCGTTTCTGGGGCATTCCAAAATTGTCCGCTATTTGTCCGCTAAGTCAACTTCAGAGGAGAAATGTCAGGCTCATAACCTGAAGGTCCTTGGTTCAAATCCAAGCTCTGCACCCAATTTACAGCCCTCCCGCTCGCGGGAGGGCTTTGTTGTTTAACGGGTTATCCTTTCCACCTCGCGCGTCGCTGATGAATTGGCGTCGGCTGATCATGGGGTCTTGGGCGTGGAGCGGTGGAGTATGATGACGGAGATAGTGACTGATGTCGGATGCCACTACCATGAGTCCGTGCGGAAGGGGGCCAGCGGCAGGTCGGCCCGGTTGCAGAGGTTGCACGCGGGGTTGTTCGCCCAGCCGTAACGCGCGGCCACGGGCGCGGGCACCGCGGGGCTGGACACGACGAGATGATCACCCTCGATGCGGACATCGGCCGGGTGCCAGACGCGGTCGGCGCCGGCGATTTCAAAGCCGGTGATCGGTTCGCCGCGGGCGACGAGTCCACCGTCTGCATTTTTGCAGGTCAGGTGGATTTCGCCGTCCTTGACCGAGTGTTGGTCGAACACCGGAGCGTGGGCCGCGACTTCGCGCCGGTAGACGTCCGCCAGCGCGAGGCGCGCCAGCCGGTGGCCGACGGTCTGCTTGTCCCGCGGGTGGATGTTGCCGGGCTCGCCGACATCGATGGTGACCGCCATGCCCGTGTGCGGCACCGCGAGCGCGCGCGCCTGGGCCTCGCGAAAAAAGGCCCAGCTGGTTCCCGTCGGGTCGCGCGACTCGTTGAAGTTCGGCAGCTGGACGAAAAGGAAAGGCAGGTCCGGCTGGTTCCAGGCCGCGCGCCAGCCGTTGATCAGCCGCGGCAACAAATCCGCGTATTCGGCGGCCCCGGCGGCGCCCGCGCGGGCGTTGTTCTCGCCCTGATACCACAGCAAGCCCCCGAGGCGGAACCCGGCCAGCGCCTGGACCATGCCCTGGTAGGCCGCCGCCGGCCGGTGTTGCGGCGCGTCGGGCGGACCGGGATTCCACGGCTTGGGCCGCCGGGGCTGGCCGGGATTCTTCGCGGACTCCAACTCCCACGCGCGGATGCTCTCGAACATCCGCCGTTCGCGCTCCGGCCACTCCGCGGCCTCCTGTTTTTGCCTTTCCAAGAATGCCGCGTAGCCCGGGTAGGACTGCACCGCCGCGAGCGGCAGCCATGTCTGGATGGACGTGGCGCCCCACGAGGAATTGATCAGTCCCACCGGCCGCCGCAGCTCCTGGTGCAGCTCGCGGCCGAAAAAATACAGCACCGCCGAGAACTCGCCGACCGTGGCCGGGCTGCAGACCTGCCACTGGCCGTCGACCTCGGCGACCGCGTCGGGCCGGGCGTTTCGCCTGACGGTGAACTGGCGGATCTGCGGGAAGCTGGCGCCGTCCTTCTCTTGGGGGAAGTCCTTCGCCTCCTTGGTCCGCAGCTCCATGTTGGACTGACCGGAGCCCAGCCAGACCTCGCCCAGCAGGACGTCCTCAATCGCCAACCGGTTTTGTCCCTGGACAACCAGGGTGGCCGGCTCGGCGCTGGCGGGGAGCGGCTTCAGCACAACCTGCCATTCCCCGGCCGCGCTCGCGGTCGTCATCTGGCTCTGGCCGGCGATGGAGACGGTGATTTTCTCGGCGGGGCCGGCCCAGCCCCAGACCTTGATCGGAGCCTCCGCCTGCAAGACCAGGTGGTCGGAAAAGATCGCCGGCAGGCGCACGTCCGCAAATGCGGCGGAGGGGATGGCGCCGAGCGCCAGTGAGGCCAGCGACGGGAGGAGGGCGCAAAAAAGTCGCCGGGGGGTGGGGATCAACGGATTCATGGGCGACACTTGGTTTGGCCTAGAGGCTAGGCGGATTTTTTTCATAGCCCCGGGGATGGCGGGAGTGCCAGGCCCAGGCGGTGCGGATGATCGACTCGATGTCGGGATATTTCGGCTCCCAGCCGAGCTCGCGCTTGATGCGGGCGCTGCCCGCGACCAGCACCGCCGGGTCGCCGGGCCGGCGGGGCGCGATTTCGACCGCGATTTTCCGGCCGGTCACCTTTTCGGCGGCCTCGATGACCTGCCTGACGGAGAAACCCTGGCCGTTGCCGAGGTTGTAGGTGCGGTTGCCGCCATCCAAGGCGCCGAGTGCGAGGATGTGCGCCTCGATTAGGTCGACGATGTGGATGTAGTCGCGGATGCAGGTGCCGTCGGAAGTCGGATAATCGTCGCCGAAGACGGAGATTTTCGCGCGCTGGCCGAGGGCGACCTGGAGCACGAGCGGGATGAGGTGCAGCTCGGGATGGTGGTCCTCGCCGTGACGCTCGGTGGCGCCGGCGGCGTTGAAGTAGCGCAGGCAGGCGTAGCGGAAGCCGCGCGTGACCGAAAGCCAGTGGAGCATGCGCTCCAGGATGCCCTTGGACTCGCCGTAGGGGCTGCCTGGGATGATGCGCTCGTCCTCGTCGATCGGCATCTTCAGCGGGTCGGCGAAGAGGTTGGCGGTGGAGGAGAGGATGATCTTCCTCACGCCGTGGGCGTCCATGGCCTTGAAGAGATTCAGGCCCGCCACGATGTTGTCGCCGAGGTATTCGAACGGCTCGCGCATGGAGACTCCGACCAGGGAATTCGCGGCGAAGTGCATGACGGCGGCCGGGGCGAAACCCTTGATCGCAGCATCGATGGCGGCGTAATCGCGGAGATCGCCGCGAATAAATTGTGCGCCCGGTTCGATGGCGGCCTCGTGGCCTTGCTGGAGGTTGTCGAAAACGAGGACCGAGTGGCCGCGCTGGATGAGCAGTTCGGTGGCGACGCTGCCGATGTAGCCGGCGCCGCCGGTGACGAGGATCTTCATGGCGGGGCGGGGCTCAGGGTTGGGTTGCCCGGAGATGGGCGGCCGCGACCTCGGGCGTGATGTCGCGCTGGGCCTCGCCGAGCATCTCGAAGCCGACCATGAATTTTTTCACCGTGGCCGAGCGGAGGAGAGGCGGATGAAAATGCGCGTGCACCTGCCAGTGTCCGGCCGGGTCGTCGCCAAAAGGCGCACCGTGCCAGCCCATCGAGTAGGGGAAATCGACCTGGAACAGCGCGTCGTAGCGGCGGAGGAGATTCTGCATCGCGGAGGCGAGCGAGGTGACCTGGGCGGCGTTGAGGTCGGTCAGGCGGCGCGCGGCGAAGCGGGGCAGGAGCAGGGTCTCGAAGGGCCAGGTCGCCCAATACGGGACGACCACCGCCCAGTCGTCATTGGCGTGGACGACACGCTCGCCGCTGCGCAATTCCTCCTGCACATAGTCGAGGAGGAGCGGCCGGCCGTGCGTGACGGCGTGGCGCCGCTGGTGTTCGTCCTCGAGCGCCGGGATCGTGGGGACGGTGTCGAGCGCCCAGATCTGGCCGTGTGGATGGGGATTGGAGCAGCCCATCGTCGCGCCCTTGTTCTCGAACACCTGCACCCAGCGGTAGCGCCGGCCCAGTTCGGCGGTCTCGCGCTGCCAGGTGGCGATCACCTGTTCGACGCCCGCGGCGTCCATGCGGGCGAGGGTGAGGTCGTGCCGCGGCGAAAAGCAGATCACGCGGCAGGTGCCGCGCACGGGGGCGCGCTGGAGGAGCGGGCTGGTGGCGGCCGGGGCGGGAGCCTCCTGGTCGAGCAGCGCGCGGAAATCATTTTCGAAGACGTAGGTGTCGCGATAGTCCGGGTTCAGCTCGCCGTTGGCGCGGCGGTTGCGCGCGCACAGGTAGCACGCCGGGTCATGGGCGGGCCGGGTGTCGCGCACCGGGGTTTCCTGCTGGCCCTGCCAGGGCCGGGTCGCGCGATGGGGGGAGCAGAGCACCCACTCGCCGGTGAGGGCGTTGCGCCGGCGATGCGGGAGCAGTTCGGGGCTCGCGGGGTTCACAGGCGGATGAGCCGGGCGCCGGGCGCGGCGGAGGTGACAAAGGACGCGGGCCGGCGGCCGAAGCGGGCGTGGAAGGCGTCGCCGATGTTCCGCTCGAGGGACGCCGCCCCATCCTTGCGGACGAGCGCGACGCAGGATCCGCCGAAGCCCCCGCCGGTCATGCGGCAGCCCGCGACCGCGGAATTCCGCTGCGCGGTGTCCGCGATGAAATCGAGCTCGGTGCAGCTCACGCGATAGTCGTCGCGCAGCGAGGCATGGCTGGCGTTGAGGTGGCGGCCGGCGGTGAGGAAGTTGCCCGCCTTGAGCGCGGCGACACACTGGTGGGTGCGATCATTCTCGGTCACGACATGGCGGACGCAGCGGCGCATCTCGTCGGTCATGCCCGGCAAGCCGAGCGCGGCCCCGAGGCTGTCCGGAGTGACATGCCGCAGCGACGGCACGCCCAGCCGGCGGGCCGCCTGTTCGCAGGCGGCGCGGCGTTGGGCGTATTCACCGCTGGCGAGCTCGTGCGAGACGCCGGAATTGATGATGAGCAGGCCCCACTCGTCGTCCGCGAGCGGCGTCTGGACGAAGGTCTCGGCCGCGCAATCGAGCAGGAGAAGGTGACCGGGCTCGCAGCAGAGCACCGCGGCCTGGTCCATGATGCCGCAGGGCACGCCGGCATAGTCGTGCTCGGCCCGCTGGCAGAGTTTGGCGAGGGCGAAGGGCTCCATGCCGGCGCCGCCGAGCGCGAGGCCGGCGAGGCCGGTGGCGGCCTCGAGGGCGGCGCTGCTGCTGAGGCCGCCGCCCACGGGGATGGTCGAGGCGATGCAGGCGTCGAAGCCCGGCACGACGTGGCCGGCGCGGGCGAGGCCGGCCAGGACGCCGCGGACGTAGCGGCTCCAGTCCCTGGTGCTGCCGGGGGCGAGATCCTCGCCGGAGAATTCGATCACCCCCCCGAAGTCGGCGCTCGCCAGCCGCACGCGGTGGTCGGTGCGCGGCGCGACGGCCAGAACGAGGCAGCGCTCGATGGCGGCCGGCAATACCCAGCCGCCGTTGTAGTCCACGTGTTCGCCGATGACGTTGACGCGGCCGGGCGCGATGGCGAGGAGCGCGGGCGGCCGGGCATAGAGGAGCTCGAACTGGCGCCGGACCCGGATGCGGGTGTCCTCCGCGGGGGATGGGGTGGAGGCCATGGGACTACCGGTGGATGATGCAGCGCAACACGGTGGACCAGCCTACCAGACAGGAGGCGCGACGGCTATTCCCCCAATCGGGTGGAGTGGAGGCCGCGGGCCGTTTTTTTGTCGCGCTGCGCCACCCGCTCAAAAAGAATCGGCCCGTGACCGCGATGCGTTACCGCGCCAGCCTGCGCTTCCTGGTTTTCGGCCTGGTGTGCGGTGTCGTGCCGGTCCACGCCGCCGATGCGGCCCGCCCGGCGCCGCTGACCACCGCGGCCGCCGTGCGCCAGCTCCCGCCGGAAGAGGCACGCCGGGGACTGCCGGTCCGGCTGACGGGCAATCTGGCGATCATCACGGTGCCGCGGGATGCGCTCGTGCTGCTCGACGAGACCGACGGGGTCTATGTGGAGGTCGGGCAGCCCGTGAAAAAAAGCCTGCGGCTGGGCGACCGGCTGGAGATCGAGGGCGTGACCGACCCCGGTGATTTCGCCCCGATCGTCCGCGCCACGCAGGTCGCGCTGGTGGGTGCGGGCACGCTGCCGGCGCCCCGCCGGACGACGATCGCGGAACTGAACGCTGGCGGATTCGACGCCGCCTGGGTCGAGTTGGAGGGGATCGTGCGGGCGTGCGTCCCGACGCCGCGGGAGCTCATGCCGGTGCCGCGGACCGCCGTGGGTGTGGCCGCCAGCGCGAGCGGCGAGAATCGCGGCGAGGAAAGCTGGATGGTGACTTTCAACCAGGGGGACGACCAGTTGTCCGTGCGGATCAGCGGCCGCGTCGCGCCCGCCGACCTCGTGGACGCGAGGGTCCGGCTCCGGGGCGTGGTGTTCAACGTCCACAATGCGAACCGGCAGTTTGTCCGCGCCAACCTGCAGCTGCCCAGCGTGGCGATGATCGAGGTCCTCGCGCCGCCGCCGGCGGACCCGTTCGCCCTGCCGCTGCAGCACGTCGGCGAGGTCCTGCGGTTCTCGCCCACCGGCTTCACCGGCCACCGGGTGCGCGTGCGCGGCTTCGTGACGGGCCACCGGGACCGCCACACGCTCTGGCTGCGCGAGGGCGATCGCGGCATGCGGGTGGCCTCGCGCCAGGAAGGCGTGCTTTCGCCGGGGGACGAGGTCGAGGTCGTCGGGTTTCCCGATCATGGCGGTTACACCCCGAGCCTCAGCGACGCCGTCTTCCGGAAAATCGCGGCGGGCCCGCCGCCGGCCCCGCAGGTCATCCGCACGGCGGAGGAGATCTCCCGGCAGGACTCGAACCTCGTGCAGATCGAGGCCGCGCTCACCGAGGTGCGGCGGACCGCCGAGGGCGCCGTGCTCACACTCGGGTGGAACGGCATGAACGTCCGGGCGCGGCTCCTGCGGGGCGCCGACGACGCCCGGGCGCTGGCCTGGGAGGCGGGCAGCCAGGTGCGGGTTGCCGGCATCTGCGTGCTGGGCCAGGCGGATTTTTCGCCCCCGTCGGGGCTGTGGGTGGCGGGGGACATGGAGCTGTGGCTGCGGGACGCCGGGGACCTGGCGGTGCTGCAGGCCGCGCCGTGGCTCACGACCCGGCGCGCGCTCTTCCTGGTGATTTCCGTCGCGATCCTCGTGCTGCTGGCGCTCATCATCGTGGCGGTGCTGGCGCGCCGGCAGATCCAGCAGCGGGAGAAGGCGCGGCAGCTGGCGGAGGTGGAGTTCTCCGCGATGCTGGCCGAGCGCAACCGGCTGGCACGGGAGATCCACGACACCCTGGCGCAGAACCTGAACGCGGTGTCGATGCAGCTCGAGCTGGCGCGCAACTCGGCGCGGACCGGCGTGGTCGACGCGATGATGCCGCACCTCGGCACGGCGCACCAGATCGTGCGCACCTGCCTCGCCGAGGCGCGGGAATCGATCTGGAACATGCGCTCCCACGTCCTCGAGCGCCATGACCTGGTCGGCGCGCTGCGCACCGTGGCCGAGCAGCTGAGCGCCGGACGGGACTGCCGGATCCAGGCCCGCGCCGAGGGCCGGGCGCGGCGGCTGGCGCCGATGATCGAGAACAATCTCCTCCGCATCGGCCAGGAGGCCGTGGCGAACGCCCTGAAGCACGCGCGGGCCGGCCGCATCGAGATCACGATCCACTTCGAGGTGGCGGCGGTCCGGCTGGTCATCGAGGACGACGGCGCGGGCTTCGAGCCGGCCGGGGCCCCGCCGGACGGCGACCACTTCGGCCTGCGCGGCATGCGGGAGCGCGTGGAGCAGATGAGCGGCCGGCTGACGGTCGGGCGCGGCGGGCGGGGCGGCACGCGCGTCGAGGTCGTCGTCGACTCGGTCGGCTGACCGCGCCCAGCTTTCAAACCCCAACCCCCACACCCCGTGAAAAAAGCAGCCGAGAACATGATCAAGGTGATGATTGTCGACGACCACCCGACCTTCCGGATGGGCCTGGCGGCGCTCATCGACAGCCAGCCCGGCATGAAGGTCACCGCCCAGTTTGCCTCGGGCGAGGAGGTGCTCGCGGCCTACCAGCCGGGCATGGCCTCGGTGATCCTGATGGATTTGCGCCTGCCCGGGATGGGCGGGGTGGAGGCCATCATCGGCCTGCTGGCCCGCGACCGGCAGGTGCGCGTGATCGTGCTCACCACCTACGACGCCGACGAGGATGTCTTCCGCGCCATGCAGTCGGGGGCGAAATCCTACCTGCTCAAGGACATGTCGACCGAGGAGATCGCAGGGACCATCCGGTCCGTGCACCAGGGCGGCACCGAGATACCGCCCCGCGTCGCCGAGCGGCTGGCCGAGCGGGCGCAGCGGCAGGCGCTGACACAGCGCGAGCAGGAGGTGCTGCACCTGCTGGTGCGCGGGCGCAGCAACAAGGAGATCGGCGCGCAGCTGTTCATTTCGGATGAAACCGTCAAATCCCACCTCAAGACCCTGTTCGCCAAGCTGAAGGTGCGGGACCGCACCGATGCCGCCATCAGCGCGGTGCGGCACGGCATCGTGCATCTTGAATAGGCCCGGGGTCCAAATCCACCCCAACGGGGGGTAGCGGGGGCGGGGAGGGCTTGATATGCTCCGCCAGTCAGCCTCCACCTCACCCCGGTTCCCACGACCGCCTGCGCCACCCCTGCCGACCCAAGGCATTCACCGCGCGGGCGACCGCTGGAGCCAACACCAGCACCCCACCCATCGTGAATCCGCGTCCTTCCTCCCAGCCTGTTGTTCCCGCGCAGCCCGCCCGCCGGTCCCGGGGCAGCGTCATGCTGCTCGCCTTCACCGCGCTGCTCGCGGTCCGTGCCCTGGCCCAGACCGCCGTGCCGTCGCCGGCCCAGACCGACGCCCCGGCCGGCCCGACCACCCCGTTGAACAAGACGGATGAAGTGGTCGAACTCAGCCCCTTCGTCGTCAACTCGTCGAGGGATGTGGGCTACCAGGCGGCGAGCACCCTGGCCGGCACCCGCCTCAACACCGACCTGAAGGATGTCGGCGCCGCCGTCTCGGTCTACACCAAGGAGTTCCTGGACGACATCGGCGTCACCAAGCTCGAGGACATCCTCACCTACACCGCCTCCACGGAAGGCGGCGGCCAGAACGGCAATTTTTCCGGTGTCACCGGCGAGAACTCCGCCGAGGTGCGCGACGACCCGTCGAGCGTGAACCGCGTGCGCGCCCTCGCCCAGGCCACCCGCACCCGCGGCTTCTTTGCCTCGGACATCCCCACCGATGCCTACAATTTCGACACCCTCACGGTGAGCCGCGGCCCGAACGCCATCCTCGCCGGCGTGGGCAACGCGGGTGGCATCATCGACGCGACGATGCGCACGGCGGCCTTCAAGGACAGTTATCGCTTTGTCGCCCGCGTCAGCACCTACGATTCGCACCGGGAGGAACTGCACCTCAACCAGGTGCTGATCCCCAAGCGCCTCGCGGTGCGCGTGGACCTGCTCAACGACGAGCAGAACTACCGCCAGCAACCGGCCTATGCGAAGGACCGGCGCTTCTACGGCGCCCTGAACTACAATGTGTTCACGCCCAAGCGCGGCGCGTTCCTGGGCCGCGGCACGATCCGCGCGAACGTGGAGACGGGCACCATCGACGGGGTGCCGCCCGACCCGCTCACGCCGACCATCACCGTCCCGAACTGGTTCAATTCCATCAATCCGAAGTGGCAGTGGAACGGGGCCCTGCAGCAGCTGCAGACTTCCGCGGGCGCCCCCATCACCGGCACGGCCGCCCAGACCGGCATCTTCCAGGGCTTTCCGCTGTTTGCCCAGTGGGCGCTGATTTATTCGGACCCGACCTCCGGCGTCCCCGGCGTGGGTTTCACCGACCCCACGCTCACCGGCATCCAGGGCTTCCAGGGCACCATACCCGCGGCGGCCGCGGGCGGTCCGGGCGGCGGTTTGCGCGGCACGGGCGATCCGGCCCGCAGCGGTGGCAAGCCCGGTTATCTCCGCCAGCACCTCATCGATCCGAACATCTTCAACTACTACGACAACCTGCTCACCGGCGCCTTCGACCATCGCGAGCAGACCTTCAACGCGACCGACCTCCGCTACGAGCAGCTGCTCCTCGGCGGCAGGGCGGGCTTCGAGGCGGCCTACAACTACCAGACCTTCACCCGCCGGCGGGACCTGCCCATCCCCGGCTCGGGTGACGACGAGGGCATCTTCGTGGACGTCAATTCCGTCCTCAGCATCCGCTCGACGGCTTTCCCCAACGGCATTCCCAACCCCAACTTCGGCCGTCCCTTCATCACGACCACCGACGTGCTGCGCGACACGATGAACCGCACGAACCGCGAGTCCTACCAGTTGACGGCGTTCTACAACCACGACTTCACCAAGTCCGACTCCAAGTGGGCCAGGAAGCTCGGCCGGCACACGCTCTCCACCCTGCTGTTCAAGACGAACATCGAGCGCTTCAACCGCACCTACAACAGCACCTGGGACCCGGCCGGGCAGCTCAATCCCTTCGGCAGCCTTTCCGGCATTCTGCCCGGATCATTTGGCGCCCAGGTCAACGGCTGGTTCTACCTCGGGCCCTCGCTGCAGAACGTCAGTTCGTTCTCGGACGTCCGCCTGCAGCCGATCAGCGCCCAGCGGCCGCAATACGGGCAGACGTATACCATCCGGGCCTTCGATTCCACCACCCGGACCTTCGTGACCGGCCAGGCGACCCCCAAGCGCATCCTCAACCGGCTGATTGACCAGCAGGAGGAGCTGAATTCGACCGCGGTCGCGCTGCAGAGCAGCTGGCTGAAGGACCATCTCACCACCATCGTCGGCTGGCGCGAGGATCGCGATGAGGGATCCTCCACGCTCACGCCCACGCGGCTCGCCGACGGCAACCTGGACGTGGCCAATGTGAAGTATCAGCCCTCGATCAGCCAGGGGAAGCGCAGCTGGACCAAGAGCGTGGTCGGCCGCCTGCCCGTCAAGCTGCCGGGCGACACCCAGATCCGGGCCTTTTGGAATGTCTCCGGGAATTTCACGCCCGGCGGCCAGCGCCGCAACATCTGGAACGAGGAGCTGGGCTCCCCGTCGGCCGACACCGAGGAATACGGCGTCTCGGTCAGCGCCTTCCGGGGCAAGCTGTTCCTGCGGGCCAATCATTTCGAGACGAGCATCAAGAATGACGCCATCAGCGGGGTCCGGAACCCCTTCGGCTACATCAGCACCACGATCAACAACATGGTGCTGGCGAACAATGCCGGGCTTAATCCCGCGCTGTTCGGCTACACGACCAGCGCCGGCACCAGCCCGTATGCCAACTTCGAGCAGGTGGCGCGGGCGGTCTATGACGCCATCCCGGACCGCCTGCTCATCGGCGACCAATACAACTTCAACCCCCGGCTGACGGGCACCGGCCCCGCCCTGCAGTGGGTGCCCGAGACGATCACCGGCCTGGTCTCGATCAGCGACACCGTGTCCCGGGGCATGGAATATGAAGCCATCGTGAACCCCGTCCGGGGCTGGCGCATCTCGTTCAGCGTTTCCAAGAACGAGGCGGTCAAGGCGGACATTGCGAAGGAAGACCTGGCTTTCGCCAACGAGTGGGTGAGCAACATCAAGGCCAAGGACGGCGGCGCGCTGATCAACGGCCAGCGCAGTCCCACGACCAGCGGCACGCTCGGCACGTTCCTCAACCAGTATGACGCCGAGCATGTCACGTTCCTCCGCGTCTCCGCGGCCCAGTCCGGCGTCGCCACGGCCGAAATCCGCAAGTGGCGCGCCAATTTCGTCACCCGCTATGAATTCCAGAGCGGCGTGCTGCGCGGCGCGAGCATCGGCGGCGCGGTCCGGTGGCAGGACAAGGTCGGCATCGGCTACCCCAACATCAGCCTGACCCCGAACTCGCAATACCTGCCCGACATCCCGAATCCGATCCATGGGCCGGCCGAGACGCAGTTTGACCTGAGCGCCGGCTACAAGCGCAACTTCAAGGTCCGCGGGGCCAACATCGCCTGGAACCTCAGCGTCAATGTCCGCAATCTGAACGCCAAGGATGAGGTGATTCCGATCGCCTCCAATCCGGACGGTTCCTACGCCACCTTCCGCATCCCGCCGGAGCGCACCTGGAGCATCAGCAATTCGTTCTCGTTCTGACCGGCCGCGACTGGCTCACTGCCTCCGCGTCATGAACTGTCCGAACCCCTTCCTCGCAGTCAGCCGGGCCAGGCCGCGGGGTTGGGGGCGCCTGGGCGCAATGCTCGGCCCGGTCCTGGGCCTGCTCGCGCTCCCGGCGCTGGGCGCGGTCGCCGCGCCGGCCCGGCCCAACATCGTCCTCATCGTCGCCGACGATCTCGGCTTCGGCGACCTCGGGGCCTACGGCGCCACGCGGATCAAGACGCCGAATCTCGACCGCCTCGCGGCCGCGGGGGTCCGTTTCACCTCCGGTTACGCGCCGTCCTCCACCTGCACGCCGACGCGTTACTCGATGTTCACCGGCGAGTATGCCTGGCGGCAGTCCGCGAAACGCACGGGCATCCTGCCGGGTGACGCGCCGCTCTGCATCGAGCCGGGCCGCATCACGCTGCCGGAGGCGCTGCGCCGCGCGGGTTACCTCACCGGGGCGATCGGCAAGTGGCACCTCGGGCTCGGCGACGGCCGGACCCCGGTCGATTTCAACGGCCATATCGCCCCCGGCCCGCGGGAGGTCGGCTTCGACTACTCCCACATCATCCCCGCCACGGTCGACCGCGTGCCGTCGGTGTGGATCGAGAACCACCGCGTCGTCGGCCTCGACCCGCTCGATCCGATCAAGGTGAACTACAACGAGGACCTCGGCACCGAGCCGAACGGCCTCGCTCGCCCCGACCTGCTGCGCCAGGGCGCGGACAAGCAGCACTCCGGCACCATCATCAACGGCATCAGCCGCATCGGCTTCATGTCGGGCGGCAAGTCCGCCCGCTTCAAGGACGAGGAGCTGGCCAGCACCGTGGTGCGGAAATCCGTCCAGTTCCTCGAGGAGGCCCGCGACAGGCCTTTCTTCCTCTACGTCGGCCTCTTCGAGCCCCATGTCCCGCGCGTGGCCGAACCGGCCTTTGTCGGCACCAGCGAGCTGGGCGTCCGGGGCGAGGTCATCCAGCAGATGGACTGGGCCGCCGGCGAGGTCCTCCGGGCGCTCGAGCGGCTCGGTCTCGACCGCAACACGCTCGTCATCTTCACCAGCGACAACGGCCCGGTGCTCTTCGACGGCTATGCCGACGGCGCCGCGGAGAAAAACCAGGACCACCGCCCGGCCGGCGGGTTGCGCGGCTGGAAATACCTCGTCTACGAGGGCGGCTGCCGCGTGCCGCTGATCGCGCGCTGGCCCGCCCGGCTCCAGCCGCGCGTGACCGGCCAGATGTTCAGCCTCGTCGACCTGCCGGCGACCCTCGGCCACCTCGCCGGGGCGGAGATTTCCGCCGCGGCCTCGCCCGACAGCCTTGATCTCAGCCCGGTGCTGCTCGGCGAGACCACGGAAAATTTGCGCGACCACACCGTCCTGCACGGCATCGCCGACACCCTGGCGCTGCGCGTCGGCGACTGGAAATACATCCCCGCCAACACGCGCGGTCCGGCGACCGGCACCGGCGGGGCCAATCCCTCCGAGGCCCGCTTCACGCCCAACCAGATTCGCTCGCCGCTGTTGTTCAACCTGCGCGAGGACCCGGCGGAGGAGCACAACGTCATCGGGCAGTTCCCGGCGAAGGCCGAGGAGATGCAGCGCCGTCTCGACGCCATCCGCCAGCCTCCGGCCGGCCGCGGTTGAGCCCGGCTCCGCCGGCCCGGCCGTTCACGTCCACCCTTCCTCCCCATGCTCCCTGCATTCCGTGCCCTGGTTTTGTCCGGTCTCATCTGGGCCGGCCCCCTCGCTTCCGCCGCGACCTACTATGTCGATGCCATCAAGGGCGACGACCAGGCGGCCGGCACCGGCATGGAACAACCATGGCGCACGCTGCCGCGGGCGGGTCAGGCCAAACTCCTGCCGGGCGACCGCCTGCTGCTCGCCGCCGGGGTGAAGCACAAGGGGCAGCTCTATTTTGAGGACACCGCCGGCACGCCCGGGGCGCCGATCGTCATCGGCAGCTACCAGCAGCCCGGCCAGGACCCGCGCGCCACCGCCATGATCGACGGCGGCGGGACTCCTTCCGCCGTGGGCCTGAAAAACTGCAGTCACGTCCGGGTGGAAAACCTGACGCTGACCGCCGATGGCGGACCGCTGACCGGACCGATGCGTTGCGGCGTCCTCATCGAGGCCGATGGGGCCAACGAATCCGTCGGCCTCACGCTCAAGGGGCTGCATGTGAAGGGCGTCTCCTTCCACCCGCCGGGCTTCGTCCGCCCGGAGGCGGACGTCAAGACCGCCAACGGCACCATTCGCTATGGCTGGGGCATCCGCTTCATCGTCACCGGCCAGGAGGCGAAGATGCGCGACCTCACGGTCACGGAAACCGTCATCGAGCGGGTCGATCACACCGGGTTGAAGTTCACTGCTCCCGACGGCGGCATCCGGGACGTGCTCGTGGAAAATGTGCTCGTCTCGCACTCCGGTGGCCCGGGCGTCCAGCTCTCCGGGGTTACCGGCGGAAGGTTTTCCCGCCTGACGGTCGATCACTCCGGCAGCACGGCCGATTCGCGCAACTGGGGCCGCGGCAGCGGGCTTTGGACCTGGGGTTGCGACGACATCATCATCGAGCGCAGTCGCTTCATGAACGCCAACGGCCCGGGGGACTCCGCCGGCGTGCACATCGACTTCAACTGCCGCAACGTCATCGTCCAACACAACCTCAGCATGAACAACGCGGGCGGCTTCTGCGAGGTGCTCGGCAACAACCACAACTGCGCCTACCGCTACAACGTCAGCATCAACGACGGCCACCGGGTCAAGGGCGAGCGGGGCGCGTTCCAGGAGGGAAAGATTTTCTGGCTGAGCGGCTACGTCGGGGACAAGCAGAAGCCCCGCGGGCCCTTCAATTCCTATTTCTACAACAACACGATCTATGTCGCGGAGGGAATCGAGGCAAAGGTCGCGGTCGCGCCCACGGCCGAGGGGGTTCTCATCGCCAACAACATTTTCTATCTCCAAGGCCGCAGCCGGTCGGTCACCGGCGACCAGCTGAAAGCCGACCAGGCGGGCGTCGACCCGATCAAGCGCGTGGTCTTCGCCGGCAACCTGTTTCTCCGGGCGGACAACTGGCCGGACGGCCTCGGTCTCCGCGACCGCGAGCCGGTCTTCGGCGACCCGCAGTTCCTCCGGCCGGGCGGGTTGAACCTGGAGGACTACACGCCGACGAATGCGGCGCTGGTCAGGGACCGTGGCATCGAGATTCCGCTGTTGCCCGGCGATGAGATTGGCCTGCGCGTGGGCCGCGAGGTGAAGACCGACATTCTCGGCCAGCCGGTCGTCGGCGCCCCGGACCTGGGCGCGATCGAATTGCGCTGAAGCGCCGGCTCGTGGCGGAGTTTCACTCCAATGGGGGGTGTCCGGTCCGCGCCCGGCCTGCTATGCTGTGACACCGCATTGTTTCCCTCTCGGTGCCCGGAACCCATTGGCAGTTCCGCCGCGGCCCGACGCATCCCCAACCCCTTTTCGTATGTTCAAAAATGTCCTTCTCCTGGCGGGTATCCTCAGCGGCATGGTGGCGGTGGCCGCGACCGGCCCGTCCGGTCCGCTGGAAATTGAGCCGGGTGCGGTCTGGCGCGACACCGACGGCGCGCCCATCAATGCGCACGGCGGCGGGGTCCTGTTCCACGAGGGCACCTACTACTGGTATGGTGAACTCAAGGAGGGGCGCACCTACCTGCCGAAGGTGAACCAGAAATGGGGCGGCACGCGCGTCCTGGCGGCCGGGGTCTCCGTCTATTCCTCGCGGGATCTCGTGCACTGGAAAAACGAGGGGGTCGCCCTGGCGGTGGAGCCGCGGAATCCCGACCACGACCTTTCGCCGGAGAACGTCATCGAGCGGCCGAAGGTCATCTATAACGCCCGGACGAAAAAATTCGTGATGTGGTTCCACCAGGACAGCCCGAACTACCAGGCCGCCCGCTCCGGCGTCGCCGTCAGCGACACCCCGGCGGGACCGTTCAAGTATCTCGGCGCGTTCCGGCCCAACGCCGGCGCCCGTCCGCTGAACGCCACCGCCGAGGACATGGCGCCGCGGCCCGACAACCTGCTCGTCCGCGACCTGGAGGGCGGCCAGATGGCGCGCGACATGACCCTGTTTGTCGACGACGATGGTGCCGCCTACCAGTTCTATTCCTCGGAATCGAACAAGACGATGCACGTCTCGCGGCTGACCGACGATTACCTCCGGCCCTCCGGCCAATACGCCCGCATCCTGGTCAACCTCTCGATGGAGGCACCGGCCGTATTCAAGCACAACGGACGCTACTACCTCATCGGCTCGGGCACCACCGGCTGGGATCCGAATCCCGGTCGCCTCGCCGCCGCCGACTCGATCTTCGGGCCCTGGACGGAACTGGGCAATCCCTGTCAGGGCAAAGGGGCCGAGATCACCTTCGGCGGCCAGAGCACCTTCGTGCTGCCCGTCGCGGGCCGCCCGGGCAGATTCATCGCCCTGTTCGACCGTTGGAACAAATGGGATCTCGCCGATTCCCGCTACCAGTGGCTGCCGCTCTCCTTCGATGCGAAGGGACATCCGGTTGTCACCTGGCGCGACCGGTGGTCCCTGAAGGAACTTGAGTAAGGGCCATCCCACCGGTGGGATGGCTGGAAGGGTTCAGCCCATATCCCCTGAAGCTCGCATGATCGTCTCCCTCGGCCGCCTCCTGTTGGTGCTGATGCTGCTGTCCGCGGTCCGGATGGCGGCAACGGAGAAGCGCCCCAACATCATCCTGATCCTCGCCGACGACCTCGGCTACGGCGACGTCGGCTTCCAGGGCAGCACGCAGATCCCGACGCCCAATCTCGACCGTCTCGCCGCCTCCGGGGTGGTCTGCGCCCAGGGCTACGTGTCCGCGCCGGTGTGCAGTCCGTCGCGCGCCGGGCTCCTCACGGGCCGCAACCAGGTCGAGTTCGGCTACGACAACAACCTCGCGGAGGCCCAGCCGGGCTTTGATCCGGATTTCGGCGGGTTGCCCGTGACGGAAAAAACCATCGCGGACCGGTTGCGGGCGGCGGGCTATGCCACCGGTTTGACCGGCAAGTGGCATCTCGGCGACCGGCCGCAGTTCCACCCGTTGCGCCGTGGGTTCGACGAATTCTGGGGCTTCCTCGGCGGCGGCCACCGCTACTTTGCCACCGTGCCGGCGGGGAAGGCGGAGCCCGCGATCGAGTGCAGTTTTGGCCCGGCTGGCGCCATCACCTATCTCACGGACGACATCACGACGCAGGGCATCGCGTTCATGCGCCGCCATCGCGACCGGCCGTTTTTCCTCTACGCGGCCTACAATGCGCCGCATGCGCCGATGGATGCACGCCCGGAGGACCTCGCGCGCTTTGCCTCCATCAAGGACTTGAAACGCCGCACCTACTGCGCGATGGTGGCGCGGCTCGATCACCAGGTGGGCCGGCTGCTGGATGAGGTTCGCGAACTCGGGCTCGAGCAGAAGACGCTCGTCGTGTTCCTGAGCGACAATGGCGGGCCGGTGGACCAGAATGGCTCGCTCAATGCGCCGCTCAACGGGCAGAAGGGGATCCTGCTGGAGGGCGGCGTGCGCGTGCCGTTTGTCGCCAGCTGGCCCGGCCGGCTGCCGGCCGGCCGGGTCTATCGCCCGGCGGTCACGACGCTCGACCTGGCCCCGACGTTCCTGCGGCTGGCCGGTGCGGCGCCGGAGCAGCTCGCCGGCTTGTCCGGCCTCGACTTGTGGCCGCGCTGGACCGGAGCGGAGGAGTCCGCGCCGGCCCGCGACCTGCTGTGGCGCTTCACGGTGAGCGCCGCGATCCGCGAGGGCGACTGGAAGCTGGTGCGGCTGCCGGACCGCCTGCCGATGCTTTTCAACCTGCGGGAGGACCTCGCGGAACAGCACGATGTCGCGCTGGCGAACCTCGACCGCACCAAGGCCATGCTCGCCCGGCTGGGCGACTGGGACGTGCGCCTGCCGCATCCGGTAACCCTGGAAGGCGCGGTCTGGAAACGCCGGCAGCTCAACCTTTACGACGCCCAGTATCCGCTGCGGCAACCGGTCGGCGGCGAGGCGCCACGCCTCATCTCGGCCAAGGAAACGGACGGCGGACACTGAGGCGTGCTTATCCCGGCCAGCTAAACCCGACTGCCACCACCATGATTACCCGACGCCAGTTCCTCCACCTGTCCGCGACTGCCACCGCCCTCTCGCTGGCCCCGTCCCTCCGCCCCCAGACGACGGGCGGGAAGGAAGGCCTCCGGCCCGGAGCGAAGAAACGAGGCCTTGGACAGACGGTGAAGACTCCCGGCTGGGCCGCCCGGCTGGCGGCCCTCCGCTGCCAGTGGTTCTACTCCTGGAACCACAACTTTCCGGAAGGCATTCCGCCCGGCGTTGAATTCATCCCGATGCTCTTTCGCTACGGGGGAAAGCCCCAGGACGTGGCCGATGCGGCGGCGGCCGCCCGCAAGGCCGGCTGCGGCACATTGCTCGGCTTCAACGAGCCCGATGGAAAGGAGCAGGGCAACATGACCGTCGAGCAAACCCTCGAGGCCTGGCCGCGGTTGATGGAAACCGGCCTGCGCCTGGGCAGCCCGGGCTGCATCCACCCGGACAAGGAATGGATGACCGCGTTCATGGCGGGGGTGAAGCAGCGCAAGCTGCGCGTGGATTTTGTCTGCGTGCATTCCTACGGCGGACCGAACCCGGAGGCCCTCGTCCAGCGCCTGGAGAAGGTGCACCAGATGTTCGGCTGCCCGGTCTGGATCACGGAGTTTGCCGTGGGCGACTGGGCGGCGAAGAGCGTCGGGGAGAACCGGCACCAGCCGGAGACCGTGCTCCGCTTCATGGAAAAGGTCCTCCCGATGCTCGACCGGCTCGACTTCGTCGAGCGCTATGCCTGGTTCCCGGCCAAGCCGGACAATCGCGCCCTGGGCACCAGCGCGCTGTTCGACGAAAACGGGGCGCTGACCCGCCTCGGTGAGTGTTACCGTGATGCGTGAGCGGGGGGCTTAACCTGCCGGAACTCGATCCCGGTTGCGGCATCCCGGCCCGGCCGGCCGGGACTCCCGCTCAGGGCGAGGAGCGGTAATTGGGATTGGGCGTCGGCATCCGTGCGCCCACGCTGGTGCGCCAGGCATTCAGTTTCGCGCCCAGCGCCGCAATCGTATCCGGGTGCTCCGCGGCCAGATCATGCGCCTCCCCGGGGTCGGCGGAGAGGTCGAAGAGTTCCATGCGGCCGGTCTCCAGCCACTCAATCAATTTCCACCGCCCATCACGCATCGCGGAGTTCGGCCGGCCCCGCTGGTTGCTGTAGTGCGGGTAGTGCCAGTAGATCGGGCGGTCCGCGGGGCGGACGGCGGGATCGCGCAGCCCCGGGGCAAACGAGGCTCCGTCCGCATGGAGGCGCGGCTCGGCGGGCAAACCGGCGAGGTCGAGCAGCGTGGGGAAGAAGTCGGGGGAGGTGACGATGGCGTCGGAGGTCCGGCCGGCGGGCAGGTGGCGGGGCCAGCTCACGATCAGGGGTTCGCGCACGCCGCCCTCGTAGGCCCAGCCCTTGCCGGCGCGCAGCGGGAGGTTGGAGGTCGGCGAGCCTTCGGCCGTGGAAAGTCCGCCGTTGTCGGAGGTGAATACGACGATCGTGTTCTCGCGCAGGCCGAGCTCGTCGAGCTTCGCCACGAGGCGGCCGACGCTGGTGTCGAGGCTCTCGACCATCGCCGCGTAGGTGGGGTGCGACTGCACGACGCGCGTATTGCCGTCCTGCGGGTGTTGGGCGATGGCGGGTGCGGGCATGGCGTGCGCGGCGAGCTTGGCCTGGTATTTGGCAATGAGCTCGGGCTTCGCCTGCAGCGGCGTGTGCACGGCGTAATGCGAGAGGTAGAGGAGGAACGGCTGCCCCTTGGCGGCGGCCTCGCCCACGAACTTGATCGCCTCATACGTGAGGCGGTCGTCGAGGTGCTCGCCGGCGGGACCGTCGGCCAGGGTTGAAATGCCGTAGGGGCTGAAATAAGACGGCGGATGGCCCTTGCCGCAGCCGGCGATGTTCACGTCGAAACCCTGCTGGTCGGGGAAATATTTTGCGTCCTCGCCGAGGTGCCATTTGCCGATGAAGCCCGTGCGGTAGCCGGCGGCGCGGAAGACCTCGGCCAGCGTGACCTCCTCGAGGGGGAGTTGGTTGAGCAAAGGCGCGCGGGCGAGTTTCTGGTCGGGCCGGTCTGGCCGGCCCGGGATCCAGTCGGTGAGGCCGAGGCGCGCCGGGTAACGGCCGGTGAGGAGGCTGGCGCGCGTCGGGGAGCAGACGCTGCACGCGGCATAGGCCTGCGTGAAGCGCACGCCCTGCGCGGCGAGGCGGTCGAGGTTGGGGGTTTCGTAGAAGGAGCTGCCGTAGGTGGTCAGGTCGCTCCAGCCGAGGTCATCCGCGAGGATGAAGACAATGTTGGGGCGGGTGGCGGCGGTGGCGACGAGCGCGGCCAGGGTGCAGGCCGCCAGCACGGCAAGACGGGGCAGGAAGCAGAGACGCATGCGGGAAGGGGATGGGGCGTGAGCGATGCCGGGTGGCGCGAAAAATCCGCCAGCCAACGGCCGGGGAATGCCTGCACAATGCGGTGCCCGCCGTGTCTTGGCCAGTGAATGCGTTGCCCTTCCCCCGAACGGGGGGCGTCATGGATCGGCAGTGCGCAATGCAGCCCCTACGCCCAGTTCTTTCATTTAGGGCAGTGGGTCCAAAGTATCACAACATGAAGCTTAGGGCAGCCGTTTCACGATTTCACGCGCGATGGCCAGCGACGCGGTGGCCGCGGGGCTCGGGGCGCTCAGCACATGGAGCGCCCTTGGCCTTTGCTCGATCCAGAAGTCCTGAAGCAGCGTTCCATCAACATGCATTGCTTGCGCGCGAACCCCGGAGCCTCCGGTTAGCTGCTGGAGATAGGGGACCAGCATCTGTATGCCGTGCGAATCCACGCCTCGTAGGTTGGCAGCAACAAGAGAGTCGCTTACAAGCTGCGCATGTTCTGTCGGGACCGCGGAGCGGGTCAGAAGTTGTCGGCAGAAATCGGTGAGGGCTTCGGAACGGAAACAAATCGTTTGGGCAACGGAATCCTCGGGCAGCATAAGAATTTCAGTGAGCCGACTGTGATGTGACAGCTGGGCCGTCCTAGTCCTGTCGATCGTCGGTTTTGGTTTTGACGGCCAGCAGCATAAGCCCGGCCGCGAAAAGTCCGACCGCAGCGATCATAAAGGGAAGGGCGAGCGCCACCTGCCGGTCGCGCAGCCAGCCGCCCGCGTAGATCATGCCGCCGCCGACCATCACGCTGATGAAAATGAGCACTCCATAGGCGGTCGCCCGGTAGCGCGCATCGACCACCTGGCAGACAATGGGCATGAGGTTGGCATCGGCAAAACCACGGCCCAGGCCGAACACGACCATGGTCATCAGGGCCACGTCGAACGAGGATGTGTTGACCAGCAGAATCAAGCACGGCCCGGCGCAGACAAAGCCGAGGAGCGGGATGAACAGCCGGCCGCGCACGTTGGTGCGCGCCCAGCGATCCGCCCACACGCCGCCGATCAGAATGCCGACAAAGGAGGCGACCTGCACCGGTGCCGTCGCATAAAGTCCGGCGGTGCCCTTGGTGATGGCGAGAGCGCCAACCCACGCGTCGGGCAGCAGGGCCACCCAGGCGCCGGTCGGTTTCCAGCCAATGAACATCTCCTGGATGAAGGTCGGCAGCCAGCCGTTGATCAGCCAGAATGCCATGCCCGCCAGCCCGTTGAAGGCCATCAGGGCCCAGAATGAGCGCGAGGTGAAGAGTGCGGTGAAGACCGCACCCGCCGAGATGGATTCCGGCGCCGCACTCGCTAACGCGGCAGGTTTAGCGCGGGGGCGGTCGCGCAGCAGGAGCACGAGCACCACCGCGTAAACAACACCGATTGCGCCGAAAACGGTGAACGCCATCCGCCATCCGTGCCCGGCCGCGATCCAGCCGCCCGCGCCGCCCAGCGCGGCCCCGGCATAGAGCCCGCTCTGGTGCAGCCCGGTCGCGAGCGACCGGGTGGTTCCCGTGTGGTAATCCGCGATCAGGGCGAGCGCCGCGGCAATGTAGCATGCCTCGCTGATGCCCATGATCGCGCGCGCCACGAGCAGGCTTTCGAAGTTGTGCATATGGCCGGTGAGCCACGTCGTGGCCGACCAGATCACCAGGCTGACCATGATGACCCATTTGCGGCTATAGCGGTCAGCCAGAAACCCGCCGACCGGGCTCACGAGGCCGTAGATCCACAGGAACACCGAAGTGAGGAGCCCGAACCGCGCATCACTCATCGGTATGTCGGCGACGATCCACTCGCGCATCGAGGTGATCATCAGCCGGTCGAGATAGTTGAGCATGGCCACTACCCAAAGGAGGGCGACAACCAGCCAGGCGTAACGGGTGACGGGGCCCTCTTTGTTCACGGGGATGGGGGTAGGGGTGGCGACGGACTAGAAAAACTTGGCGAGCCGGGCGTCCACATCGTGGCGGAATCGCTCGATGTAAGCATGGGCATAATCCCGCACGGATAGCGCAGGATCGTGCACGAGCGGGGTGAGGTCCATGGCCCAAGTGACCCCGGTAGATTTGTCCGTGGCATGGGGGTTGTGATAGGTGGCGTTCGCGGTGCGGCGGCCGGCGGTCGCGAGGTCGTAACGTTTGCCGCCGCTGATCTGCGAATCGAATACTCCCACGAGTGACGCGGCCAGGTTGGGATAGGCGCTCACGTCAAGCAGTTGTTTGTCCGCGTCCATCAGCCAGTCGAGATCGCGCCAGGCCTCGCAGCCCAACACCCGCTTCGGGCGGTGCTCGGGCGGCAGGGCGCGCAGCGCCTTGAGCGAGTGGGCGAGCACGGCCAGATGGGTGTCGTGCTTGTCGGCCGGTTGGTGCAGGTAAACCACCTCGGCCCGGGCGCCGGAGAAGATGGTCGCGAGGTCGGCGGCGATCCCGGGGTGCGCCGGGTCTTTGGCCGCACTGCTGGGGTGCGCTAGCTGGAGTTGCAGGGAATACTCACCGACACAGGCCGCTTTGCGCTGCTCGCGGATGCGCACGGCCTGCATCTCGGCATCGGTGTAATTGGCGTATGCTCCGCTGCGCGAACTCCCGGCTCCGTTGGTGACGACGACCCCGGTAAAATGCCGGTCGGAGCGTCCGAAGCACTCGGCGATTCCGTGGTAAGCCATGATCTCGATGTCGTCCTGATGGGCGACAACGCAAAGATGTGTGGTGCGGGCGAGCGCGGCCGCCGGGGTCAGCGCGGAGTCGGGCAGGTAAATGTCAGCGGCGGGATGGGAGAACTTCATGGGGCAGGGTGATTTTCAGGGCGGGCAGGCTGGCGGCGGCGACGGCCTGGCCGTGGCGCTTGTCCTTTTCGTCGGGGGTGCGCAGCCGGAACTTTTCCGCCAGCGCGGGAAACTCGGCGCGAAGCACGGCGGCGGCCTGCGCGAGGATGATCTCGCCGCCCTCGCCGGAGGTGACGCGGCCAAGGATGAGCAGATTGCGCACGTCGTAGAAGTCCGCGTAGTGGGCGACCGCATAACCGAAGCACACGCCGACGCTTTCGTAGATGGAGCGGGCCCGGGCGTCGCCTGCCCGCATGGCCTGCTGCACGCCCAACAACCGTTCAGGCAGCGGTTGCGCCGCCGGAAAGTCGAAACCGGCGCGTCCGGCGAGACGGGATATTCCCTGCTGGGAAAAATACTGCACGCCGCAGCCGAGGTCGCCCGACCATTCGTCGCGCGGCGCATTCACGCGATAATCCACCGGGGCGAACGCCAGTTCGTTAAGCCACGGCGTGATGTTGCCCGCGGGAGTGACGTAGCCGGCGGCCTGACTGGTGCCGAGCGAGATGCCGAGCACGGCATCGTCCTGCATGCTCATCGCGCCGGCCAGCGCGGTGACCTCGCCATCATTGGCCACCTCGAAGGGAACGCCACCCCAGCGCGACTGCAGGGTGAAGAACATGCGCCGAATGTGCCTTTCAAACTGGTCCGCCGGCACGCCGCGAAACAGCGAGGCGACGCGCACCTCATTGTTCACATAGACCCCGGCGGCGCTGCCACCAATGGCATCGACGCGCGGCAGATGCGCCGCAGCGCGCTTAAGCGAGTCATGCACGCCCGCCAGGTGGTAGGCCGGGTCGGTTTGGAAATAAGGGTCCCAAGGGATCTCCTCGGAATATACGACCCGCCCATCAATGAGCGCGGCGGCCTTGCGGTCGCTGCCGCCGAGGTCGAAACCGATGCGGCAGCCATCGAGGTGCCGGCCCATGGCGCGACCGGCGTCGTCCGCCGCGGGCAAGGCCTCGAAGGACCTGGTCTCGATGGAAAATGTGCGCCCGTAAACCTTCTCGCCCATGAAGGCGTGGTCGAAGGCCCGGGCGCCGGTGCGGCTGTAGATTTTTCCCAGCGCCGCGGCGGTCTCGTCGGCCCCGGCAACAAGCACCCAGCAGCCGCCTTTTTGCCAGAGCAGGAATTTCAGCAGGCGCTCGACGTAGCGCAGGGTGAGCGCAGCCGCAGGATGATTGAGGGAAAGGATGCGGTCACGGTGCACCGAGGCGCCCCCGTCGGCGCGGACCAGCGCGAGCGCAAGGGGCCGGGCGGCCGGGTCGTTCGCCACGAGCTCGCGGTAGGCCCGGTTCCACAGCGCCGCGGGCAGGAAGTCCGGGTCGAGCGCGGGGCGGAATCGGGGGATGACGGGCAGGCTCATGACTCACGCCAGCGCCGGAACGCCTCGATGGCTTCGTATTCGGCGAGACCGAGCGCGTCGTAGCCACTGGCGATCGCGCGATTCTGGTGTTCGGCCTGCTGCCAGGATTCGTGCAGGCTGGTGCCAACCACCGGACTCTGGCTGCGCTGGCTCTTGTGTTGGTAGATGGCTTGGATCTTTTGCGCGAGTTCCTGCGGGCTTAAAGGCACGGCCATATCGATCTCCGCCGGTTCCCATGTGCGGTCCGGGCCGCGGTAGAGCCAGATGCGGCATTCTGCGCGCCAAGCGTCGGCGGCCGTTTGCGCGAGCGCCCGGCGCAGCACCTCAAAACACACGGCAGACACGGAACTTGGGTCGCCCGAGTGACCGGTTGCGAAAATTTGATGCGGGCGCTCCTCGCGCAACAACGCCACGACGCCAGCCACATCAACATCACCGACCTGGAACTGCCGATAGCGGCCTTTCTCATAAAACGGCAGGCCGAGAAAACGGGCGCAGCTGGGGTTGATGCCACCGGCTTGAAGCGATGCCCGGGCTTCACCGCGCCGAAGGACACCCTTGAGCAGGCGGATTTCGGGCGTATCGCCTTCAAAGGCGGCTTTCGCGCCAAGCTGGCGGCGCACCGTGTTCGCGAACGTGGCGCCTTGATTTTCCAACGTGCCCCTGCCGGGATCAAGTTCGAGCACAAGTTCGGCGGCCATCGCGGCCTCCTCGTCAGGCACGCCGAGATTGCCAGATGTTTGGTAAGCGACTGTGACGTGGTGCCCTTGATCATTCAGCCGTCGGAGCGTGCCGCCCATGCCAAGCATGTCGTCGGAAGGTTCGGGACTGAACACGACCACGCGTTTTTGGGGTGGCAGCGCGCGTTCAGGACGATGCTGATCGTCGGCGCCAGGCTTGCCGCCGGGCCAGCCGGTGATGGTGTGCTGCAGCTCGTTGAAAATGCGGATGTTCAGCCGGTAGGCCGGGCCCTGCTCGGTCAAGAGGTCGGCCATGCCGTGTTCGCTGTAGTCCTCGTCGAGCAGTTTTAGCACAGGCTTGTCAACCTGTTGCGCGAGCCAGACGACGGCGCGGCGCGCTATCGCCGGAGTCCACCCCACGGGCCCGACGAGCCAGGGGTGCTGCAGCCGGGTGAGTTCGCTGGCGGCGGCGGCATCGAGGTGGAATTCCACCGCGGGATGGCCCTGCAGAAAGCTGGCGGGCAGGGAGTCCGTCGGGGCCTTTTCCACGGCGTCGGCCAGCACGCGGGCTTTGGCTTCGCCCCAGGCGAGGAGGATGATGCGGC
>Ga0208512_100026_pt1 | contig 53031 bp, 29 predicted proteins | sample LakWasMet40_LOW7_2_FD_183880 | JGI IMG/M metagenome (GOLD analysis project Ga0208512, IMG submission 183880) | Freshwater sediment methanotrophic microbial communities from Lake Washington under simulated oxygen tension - Sediment Metagenome... | ecosystem: Environmental > Aquatic > Freshwater >...
GACCGGTCACGCCGTTGGCCACCGTGAGCGCGGCACCCGTGCCATCGCCAAGGTTGGAGACGTTGCCGGTGAAGGTCGTGGTGCCCGCACCCGTGCCGGCCGCGATCGTCAGATCCTGGCTGCCGCCCGCCAGCGTCGAACTGAAGAGGATGTTGCCTCCGTTGGAGTCGATTACCACGTTGCCGGTCAGTGTCGTCGCCGAGACAAAGGTTACATCGTCGTTGGTCGTCGTGATGTCACCCGCCGTGCTGATCCCACCGGTGGCCGTCAGACTGACCGCACCGTCGGAGGTGATGTCGCCAGCCGCGGCAATCGTGGCCGTGCCCGACTCGTTCACCGTCACCGTGCCACCACCCGTCGTCGTGAGGGTGTTGTTCAGCGCCAGGTTCGTGCCGGTCAGGCTCACGCCGCCCGCCCCGCTCGTCGTCACCGCCCCGGTCAAGGTCGTCGTGCCCGACCCCGCCGACTGCGTCAGCGTCGCCGCCGCCAGGCCGGCTGTCTCAGTAACGTTGTTGGCGCTGACAATCGTCAAATCACCCAAGGCTGCGATCCCGCCGACCGCACCCGTGAAGGTGACGCTGCCCGCGGTTCCGGCCGTCAGCGTAAGGTCCTCCGCCGTCGCACCGGCCGTGGTCGCGTCAAGCGTGCTTTGGAAGGTGATGTTGGCGCCCGTGCCCGCCGCGGTCGTGTTGATGGCCACCGTGGTGCCCGCACCGTTCAGCGTCACCGCCCGGAGGAAGTCCACATTGTCGGAGGTCGTGCTGATCGTCCGCGCCCCGGTGATCGTCACCGCCCCCGCCCCGTTCTGCGTCACCGCCCCGGTGGTCGAGATGTCCGCCGCCATGTCCAAAGCCGCGCCGTTGGTGAGGGTCAGCGCGCCCGTGCCGGTCGTGGTGATGCCGATCGTCGTGCCGTCCAGGGTGCCGTTGCCATCACTGTCGGTCGAAAGCCCCGCCGTGTTGATGGTCAGCGCGGTGGCACCTTCCGTGTAGCTGATCGAGCCGACCACGTTGGCGGCGAGGTTGGTGATATTATTGGTGCTGCTCGTCAGCGTGAAGGTCGTCTCGGCGTCGCTGAGCAAGCGCAGGCCACCAGCCGTGATCGCGCCACTGGCCTGGGTCACCGTGCCGCCGCCCACCGCATTGAGGGTGACGTTGCCGGTGGTGGTGACATTGACGGCGTCGCCGCCGCCAGTGCCCAGTCCGATGCCGGTGCCCGCCAGGCTGCGCAAAAGGATGTCCCCGGTCGCCGAAGCACCGCCGATGGTGTTGGTGCCAAGCTGCAGGTCGACGCCGTTGTAACCACCCGCACCGGTGCCGGTGATGGCAATGTTGCCGGCGCCGGTGGAGACCACGCTGCCGTTGCTGACGACATGCACGCCGAAGCTGTTGACGAGACCGGCGGCGCCCGCCGTGCCGGTGATCACGGTGCTCCCGTTGACGGCGCTGACCGCGGCGCCGCCGCCGATCCGGACGCCGGTCATGTTGTTGCCCGCCGTGTTGTTGCCGGAGCCGTTGATCGTCACGGTCGCCGCATTGGTGGCCGCGACGGTCGTGCCCGCGCCATCCATAAACACGCCGGCATTGTTATCGGTCACACCCGCGCCACCGCCGGTGCCAGTCAGGCTGATGGCGCCGCCGGTGGAGGTCACGTCGCCACCGCTGATCATGCGGATGCCGTGATTGCCGTTGGTGCCGTCGCCGCCGGTGCCGGTGAGCGTCACCGTCGCCGCGCCGGTCGAGCTGATCAGGCCGCCCGCGAGCGTGATGCCCGTGTTACCCGCACCGGTGACCGTGCCGCCGGCGTTGCCCGTGACCTGGATGTTGCCGGTCACCGAGGTGACGGTGCCGTCGATATAAACACTCTCATTGTTGGTCACCCCATCGCCGCGGGTGCCGGTGATGGTGATGGTGCCGGTGCCGGTGGAGTTCACCGTTGCGCCGCCCGTGCGAATCGCCACGCCCACGTTGCTGTTGCCCGTGCCGTTGCCGCCGGTGCCCGCGATCGTAATGTTGCCGCCGGCACCGGTGCTGGTCACGCGCGAGTTCGTGCCGTTGATGTCCACGCCGACGTTGAGGTTGCTACCATTGCCGCCGACACCGGTGATCGCCACCAGGCCGGTGGACGATTCGACCACGCTGCCGTTCACGATGCTCACGCCATAGCGGCTGTCACCCGCCGAGCTGTGGCCCTGGCCGCGGATGGAAACATTGCCCGCGCCCGAGAGGAGCTGCGCGTTGTCGAGCAACACACCCTCGACATTGGTTGCTGTGCCGATGGCCGCCACGGTGGCCGGGGTCGCCCCGCCGCCGAGGGTGATGCTGCCGCCATTGCTGGTGAGAACGGTGCCGCTACCGAGGCTGATCGCGCCGCCGTTGGTCGCGTCGTTGTCGGCGTTGAGCACGATGTTGGTCACACCGGCACCCGTCCCGGTAATGTCCGCGCCCGAGGTGACAAGAATGCCGCGGGTCGTGCTGAAGGTCAGGGTGCCGGCGCTGGCGCTGTTCCGGGTGATGGAGTTGGCAATCGTGAGGTCGGTGTCCGCCGCGGTCGTAGTGAGGGATATGTTGCCATTCGCGCTGACCGTGCCGTTTAGCACGATGCTGCCGGCGGTGACCGTGAGATCATCCAAGGCATCCGGATTGCCAATATTGGCAAAGGTCGCCGTGCCCGTGCCTGCAGTAACGGTCAGATCACGGGTCGTGGCATCGGAGTCGACGGCCGCAGCGAAGGTCACATTACCGTTGGCACTGCCCAGCGCCACGTTGCCCGTCAGCGTCGTCGCCGAGTTAAAGCCGATCACGTCGGCCGTCGTCGTGATGTCGCCGGCCGTGCTGATGCCCGTGTTGCCCGTCAGGCTGACGGCGCCGTCGGAAGTGATGTCGCCGGCCGCGGCCAGGGTGAGCGTCGTCGTGTCCGCGTTGAGGGTCACCACCCCGGCGTTGGTCGTCGTGATCGTGCTGTTCACCGCGATCGTCTCGTTGGTGAGCGTCACACCACCGGCGGCGTTGGTGTCGACCGCACCGTTCAAGGTCGTCGTGCCCGTGCCGTCGGTCTGATTAAAGGAGGCGGCGGTAATGGCCGCCGCGGTCACGTCATCGGCGCTGACGATCGACAGGGCGCCCAGGCGCGTGCCACCGCCGACCGCGCCCGTGAAGGTCACATCACCCGCGCCGGCCGTGATCGTCAGGTCCGATCCGCCGTTGAGCGTGCCAGCGAAGGTCACATTACCGTTGGCACTGCCCAGCGCCACGTTGCCCGTCAGCGTCGTCGCCGAGTTAAAGCCGATCACGTCGGCCGTCGTCGTGATGTCGCCGGCCGTGCTGATGCCCGTGTTGCCCGTCAGGCTGACGGCGCCGTCGGAAGTGATGTCGCCGGCCGCGGCCAGGGTGAGCGTCGTCGTGTCCGCGTTGAGGGTCACCACCCCGGCGTTGGTCGTCGTGATCGTGCTGTTCACCGCGATCGTCTCGTTGGTGAGCGTCACACCACCGGCGGCGTTGGTGTCGACCGCACCGTTCAAGGTCGTCGTGCCCGTGCCGTCCGTCTGGTTGAAGGAGGCGGCGGTAATGGCCGCCGCGGTCACGTCATCGGCGCTGACGATCGACAGGGCGCCCAGGCGCGTGCCGCCGCCGACCGCGCCCGTGAAGGTCACATCACCCGCGCCGGCCGTGATCGTCAGGTCCGATCCGCCGTTGAGTGTGCTGGCGAAGGTCACATTACCGTTGGTCGTGGTGAGGGCCGTGATCGCACCAAGGGTCAAATTGTCGTTATAGGTCTGGACGCCCGAGGTGATAACGCTGCCGCCGTTGAGCGTCGTGGTGCCGGTCGCATCGGTTGTGACACTGGCGAGGACCTGCGTGCCACCGACGGCTCCGGCAAAGAGGGTGTTGCCAGGCGTATTCGCCGTCAGGGCCCAAGGACCTGCACCATTGCCGTTAACAGTGTCGTTGAAGTTAATGTCGCCCAACAGGTCATCGAAGGTCGTATCGGCTGTCAGCACGAGCACTCCCCAGTCCTGCGTGTTGCCATTTGTCCGGATGGTCCCGGCGACCCGGGCAAGCCCACCGGTGACCGTCAGGCTGGTAGGCCGCACCGTCGCCCCTACCCCGCCAAAGAACTCCACGGCACCGCCGGCGGCATTGATGATGAGCGCAAACGCGCCATCGACCCCGGAATTGAAGGTCAGGGTGTTCGCGCCCGTCGTGAAAGTGATGCCGTTGGTGAGCGTGACGGCACCGCTGAACGTGGTGTCCGCGCTGAGGGATATATTGCTGCCCAGACTCATCGGGCCGGCGATGGTGCCCGTGAGCGCGAGGGCCGCGCCGGGCGCCGTGAAGCCGCCCGCCGCAGTGAAGTTACTCAGGGCAACCGTGTTGGTGCCGGAGGTAATGTTCACCGCACCCTGCGTGGAGCCAGTGAGCGTGACGCCATTCGTCTCGGCCAGGAAGCTGTCCCCGGCCGTGGCGGCCTTGTTAAAATTGATCGTGTCGGCCGAGGTGTTGATGCGATTGGCGGCATCCACGCCGACTGCGCCAAGGCCGTTGAGGTTGAGGGTCGTGGCCGTGATCGTGCCGGTGCCGGTGAGGCCGCCGGAGTTGTTGATCGTGACGATGCCACCCGTGACGGCATTCGTGCCGAGAGCGAAGGTCGAGGTGTTGAAGGTCAGAGCGTTCGAGCCGGAATTGACGGCAGTGCCCAAAGAGAGGGCGCCTGCGGTGAACTCACCCTCGCCGATGAACGCGGTCGCTGTCAGCGTCAGGGCGTTCGCTCCATTGTTCACAAACACATTACCGGATGTCGCCTTGTTGAGGACCAGAGATGGGGTGTTGATACTGATCAGGCTGCCGCTGCTGCCGACATTGCCAGCCCCTTCAAGCTGCAGGGCGACGGCGGCCGCGAGTTCACCGGAACCGGTCAGGTCACCGCTGAGATTCAGGGTGATGGTCGGGCTGGTGATGCCGCCGGTCAGAAGAAGAGAGGACCCGCTCAGGGTCACCGAGCTGCCCGTGCCGGAATTGACGAGGTTGGTCCCACCGATGGTCAAGCCGGCGTCAGCCGAGTTGCCGGTATTGCGCGAGGTGACTGAGACCGCCGTGTTGGTGGCGGTCGAGTTACCGGTCAGCGTCACGCCGCCCGTCCGCTGGTTGCTGACGAAGGTATCGGCTCCCGCCGTGGTGCTGAAGTCGATGGCCGGGGCCGAGGTGTTGATGCGACTGCCGCTGGAGCCGGCGTCACCGCTGCCGGCGAAGGTCACCTGCGTGCCGGCGGTGACCAGGCCCGAGCCGGTGATCGAGCCGGTATTATTAAAGGTCGTCGTGGTCGTCGTGGTCACCGCACTGTTCAGGGTGACCCCGGTGGCAGTGACCGAAAGCGAACCGGAGGTGATGGCCGGGAGGCTGATTGCCGTCGTGCTGTCAAAGGACAGGGCACCCAGCGCACCGTTGGTCCCGCCACCGACGGCCCCGCTGAGGCTGATTGTGCCGCTGCCGCTTTGCACGGTGAGGTCGTTAGCCTCGCTCGCCTCGCTATCGATGGTGCTGGAGAATGTGATGTTGTTGTTCGTCGCGCTGAGGGTCGCATCAACGCCCACCGTCACCGCGCCGCCGTAGCCTTGGGTGCCCGAGGTGGCGATCGTGGTGGCATTGATCACCGCGGCGCCGGACACGCCCAGGTTGCCCGTGCCGTTGACCGCGCCGTTGAAGGTGGTGGTGGCGGCGGTGAGCGTCGTGGTCGAACCGAGGGTGACCGGGCCGAAGCTCAGGGTGTCACCCGAGGTTGCAATGGTGCCGTTCAACGTGGTCAGGGAAGGCGTGTCCGCGGTGAGTCCGCCGTCGAAGGTCAGCGTGCCGGCGGCCTGGCCGAGGCCCAGCGTGCCGGTGTGGTCAAAGGTCACGGCACTGGTGATCGTGCCGGTGGCACCGGTGAGAGACAGGTTCTGGGCGGTGGCCGAGATGTCGAGGGTGTCGACCGTGACGGCATTGCTCAGGTTGAGCGTGCTACCGGCGGCGCCGTCGAGCCCCAGCGTGAAGGAGCCGGCCCCGTCGCTGATGGTGCCGGAGAATCCGGTGGTGCCGCCATTCGCCGCCGTGAGGAGCGCCCCCTTGCCGAGCGTGATGGCGCCGGAGAAGGCCGAACTGCCCGAGGTGTTGGTGCCGCCGATGGTGGCGGTGCCGCTGCTGCCGGCCTGCACCGTGACATCGCGGCCCACGGTAAATGCGCCGTTGATCAGCAGGGCGGCATTGGCGCTGCCGCTCGTGTCGCCCAACAACACGGCGCTCGCGGCATTGCCCAGCGCGCCGGCGGAGCCGGACGGTGCCGCCGCCCCGACCACCAGGGTGCCGGCGTTGATCGTCGTCACGCCCGTGTAGGTGTTCGCGCCACTCAGGGTGGCTGTGCCGGCGGTGCTCTTGGCCAGACCCACGGTGCCGGCAAGCACCGCGCTGACCGACCCGGCCCGCACATCAAAGGTGGCCGTGCTGGTCAGGGTTCCGTTCTGGATCGTGCCATCGGTCAGTTGCAGGCCAGCCACGGTCTCGGTGTTGCCGCCGAGGTCGAGCACGGCAGTCGCACCATTCACCGCCAGGCTGCTGCTGTCGTCCAAGGTGTTGGTCGAGTGCCCCAGGGTCAGGGTGCCTTGGCTGACGGTGGTCAGGCCGGTGTGCAGGTTTTGACCGGTCAAGGTGAGACCGCCCGCACCGGATTTGACCAGCGCCGCCAAAGTCGCGGTGCTGGCTCCGGACATCGTCAAGATGCTGCCGGTGTCCACACTGATCGTGGAATTAGTGAATGCGGTCAGGGTGAAGTTACGGTCGGTCGAGGCCGTGGCGCCGGTGTATTGCAGCGTGCCGCCGCCGAGCACGAGGTTGCCCGCGGCGTTCGTGGCGGCGCCAAGGTTGCCCGCCACGCCGCCGTTGCCGATGGTCGCCACGCTCAAGGTGCCCGCACTGATTGTCGTCGCACCCGTATAGGTGTTGGTTTGGGAAAGAGTCAGGGTGCCCGCGCCCAGCTTGGTGAGGCCGCCCGAGCCGGCGAAGACACCTGATTGCGTGGCCGCGCCGGAATTATTGATGGTCAGCAGGCCGGCGCCGGTATCCAGCGCCCCAAGCGACATGGTGTCAGAATTGAACGTCAAGGCATTGCCAACCGTGGCGACCGTCCCGCTCGTGGTAATGGCACCGCCAGTCCCGGGGGCCCGGATTGTGATTGGATCGTTGAATGTGACCGCATTGACCGTAGTCGCGCCGGTCCCATCGGCCCGGCCAATCGTGATGGAGGCAAAGCCGTTGGCCATTGTTCCGATCTCCGCCGCGGAAAGATTAAAGACACCCGCTCCACCCGCAACGCCGACGGTGGTCGCCGCCGCCCCGGGTTCGAGGAACAGATTGCCGGCACCCAGGATGCTGACGTTGGCCAGGGAGATGCTGTCGGCGCCGCCCGTCGTGCCGGCCCGCAGGGTGATGTCACCGGTCATGGCGGCGTCACCGATGATATTGGTGACCCCGCTGCCACCATCCCGCGACTGCAGGCCGAATCCGGCCCCGGCCGACGTGCCAACCAGAACGATATTAGCACTCCCCGTGGATTTCACCCCGGCGAAACCGGTCCCGCTGGAGGCTTCCAACACCACGCCATGGCTGTTCGCTCCGGCCCCACTGGTGCCGGTGATAGTGATATTGCCGGTCACCGAACTGACCGTGCTGGGCGCGTTGCTGTTGATGATGACGCCGTGATTGTCCGAACCGGCGCCGCCCGTGCCGGTGATGGTGATGGTGCCGGTGCCGGCCGCCCCGGTGCTTGAAACCGTCGCGGAAGTGATGGTCACGCCGGTGTTGGCGCTGCCGGAACCGAAGCCGGTGCCCGTGATGCCGATGGCCCCGTCCACGGCGGTGATGGAGGTGCCCACTCCTTCAATCCCCACACCGTTGTTGCCAAGGACACCGCCGGCTCCGCTGGCGCCGGTGAGCGTGATGGCTCCTGTGGAAGTGGCAACAAGGTCCGTTCCGCCCGTAAGCCGGATGCCGTAAGCGCCATTGGTGCCGGCCAGGCCCGTCCCGCGCAGCGTGATGTTGCCCGCCCCCGCATTCAGCGTGGCATTGTCGAGCAGGATTCCGACCGCGTTCGTCCCCTCGCCCACCGCGTTGCCACCGCCGGCCAGGTCACCGCCGCCAAGAAGAATATTGCCGCCATTGCTGACGATGGACGACCCGCTGTTCAGCACGATGGCACCGCCACCGGTGTTGTCGTGGTTGGAACTCAGAGTGACGTTAAGGGCGTTTGAGGACGACGTGATATTGACGCCTGTCCCGAGGGTAATGGTGTTGTGCGCCGCCAGCGTGAGGCTGGCCGCCGTGCCCGCGGTCTTGGTGATGTCGTCCGCGACGCTGATATTTCCAGCCTCGGCATTGGTGCCCGCCGTGCCCGTGGTGACCGTAACCGAGGTGCCGGCGTTCAGCTGGGTCTCGATCGTGCCGGTCAGCAGGATGGCGCTGTCGTTCGACGTCGTGAAGTTCGGTGAACCGGTAATGACGGTATCCGAACCCGCCGCCTGGATGGTGATATTGTTCGGGTCGATCAGCCATGTGCCGCCCTGGCCGGCGGGAGCCGTGGCAGCAATATTGATGCCGGCCAGATCGAGATGAGCGCCGGAAGTTTCGATAAAGCCACCATCGCCGGACGATGATCCACCTCTCGCAAAGATACTGCCATGCACCCGCGCGGCCTCAGTTCCCCAGACAATGACTTTGCCGCCATTGCCATTAGAATAAGCGTCGGCGCGGATCGTTGCTCCAGGGCCAACAAAGGTGGCGGTGGCGTTCCTGATATCCGGGTTCTTGCCCTGATAATCCCCGCCGACGAAGACCGTGCCGCCGCCGGCGGATCCGGAGGCATCAACCGTGGCGCTGCCGCTCAGGCCGACGCGCTCGCCGGTGATCTCGACGCGACCGCCGGTTTCGCCCGCACCGGAAGCCGAGGCGTCGATCGTGCCGCTGACGAGGACATCGCCCCGGCCCTGCCCCTGCACGCGCACGTCGCGGCCGGCCAGCCGGCCGTCCTGCGTGATGGCGATGGAGTAAAGGTCGCCGGCCGCGAGCACCGTGGAGCCCGCGCCGGAATCAATCGTGCCGGTGTTGGCCACGCCGGTGCCTTCGGCCACGGGGCCGGCCACGCCGGACCGGCCGGCGTCGACATAGATGCTGCTGCCATTCTGCCCGAGCAGGACCTGCTCGCCGGAGGCGAGGCCGATGAAGCCGCCGGGGGAGACGATCGAGCCGGAGTTCGCAACCGAGCGGCCGACGAGCGCGACCATCTCGCCGCGGATCGAGCCGGCGTTGACGACATCACCGGTGAGCCCGCTGAAGCGGTTCATGCCGGCCAGGAAGTCGTCCTTCGTCATCGTGCCGCCGACCGCGTAAAGCGCGCCGACATTGACCACGGCCGTCTGCCCGAAATACACGCCCGACGGGTTCATGAGGTAGACCTGGCCGTTGGCGAGGAGCGAGCCGTTGATCTGCGAGGGCGTGGCACCGCCGATCCAGTTCAACACACGGGAAGCGGCGCCGGGCTGCACGAATTGCACCGTCTCCCCGGTGCCGACATCAAAGGAGTTCCAGCGCAGCACGCTGTTGTCGCCCGCCGTGACCACCGTGCTGGTGGCGGCGGTCGCGATCGTCGCCGAACCGGCCACCACGGTGCCGCCCGTGGGCTGCTGCGCCTGCAGGCTTGCCGCCGCGAGTCCCAGCAAGACAGCCAGCCACCGCGCCGCGCGTGGCGCGGGGACGGGTTGCTGCCGGACTGCTTGGGAGAAAGCCATGTTTACCAGGAAAAGCTGGAAGAGATGTAGTAGTGAATCTCGCCGGCGGGCACCACGAGGCGCTTCTCGGGTTCAAGGGTTTCGTCCCGCAATTCGGTCAGGGACATACCCACGTCGCACCGGAGGGAGAAGTTCTGCTTCAGCTGCAGTTCCAGGCCGCCACCGACCCCGGCGATGCTCACGTTGCTTTCGACCAGCGACAAGACCCGGGTTTCCTCCGTCTCACCCGGACTCAGCGGGAGCGGGGTGACCTGGCGGTAGGCATAGTCAAAAAACACGCGGCCGACCAGATCCCAGTCCGGCTCCTGCCGCACCTTCGCCGGCCGCCACTTGAAGGGCCAGCGGCTGCGGATGAACTTACCCTCGTCACCCGGCTTGAGGATTCGCGGAAAATGAAAGGCATACTCGACCGTCGCCGAGAAAAACTCGTCGGCGGATAGGACAGACTCGTCATACCCGCGCACCGAGAACGCACCGCCGATGGGTTCCTGCTCGTGCGGGATCAGGCGCTCGCCGGTCACGAGGAAGCGGCCACGGGTCCGAAAGGAGATCTCGTGGGCCAGATGGCGGGACTGGGCGTCCCCGCCCGAGAACAGCGGCTCCAGATAGATCGAGCCGCTGACGTTCCAGCGGACCGAGGACCACTCGGCGTCCGCCTCGGCCCGACCGAGGGACGGGATGCCATTGGTGATGTTCGTGTTGGCGAAATCGCCGACCGTCTGGTCATACCGCAGGTTGCCGGAGAGCGTCCACCAGGTGGACTCCCGGGAAAGGGTCGTGGAGAAAAACGGGATCAGGAAGTTGGAAGCGCCGGTCACCAGCGGGGTCTCGATGATGCGGCTCTGGATGCCGTAGTGGGCGAAATTCGCCCCGAGGGCCGACACCAGCTGCCAGTTGCGCGGCAGCGACAGGCGGTTGGTGAACTCGACACCCGCGAGCCAGTTCCGACCGGCGAAGCGCAGGGTTTCGATGGCCAGATCGTTGGCCAGGAAGTCGCCATACGAACCGTAGACGCGCGCCAGCAGCTTGGCCGGGCGGAAGACCGGGATGCGGTAGGACAGGAAGGTGCCGTAGGTCTTGGCGTCCGGTGTGCTGATCGCGTCCACGTTGAAGATGTCGTCGTGGTTCGTGAGCTGGTTGTGCTGGAAGCCGATGCGGCCGCGCCACTCGCCGGTCGCCTCGGTGCCGAAGTTGGTCACCTGGCTGAAGACCTGCCAGGACTTCGACTCGTTCACCAGGTAGTCGAGCACCACCTTGCCCGGCTCGCCCGCGGAGGCGATGGAAGCTTCCACCAACCGCCCGGGATGCAGGCTCAGGCCGTGCAGGTAATCGTTGAGCTTTTCCTGGCGGAACAGGCTGCCGGGAGCTTCCGGTGTTGCGCCCGGCAGCAGCGGGGAGTGGGCGAGGATGCCGCGATGCTTGCGGTTGTTGACCGAGAATTGCGGCTTGAAGCGCTTGCCGCGCGCCAGGGTGCGCACCTCCGCCACTTGGCTGGCCCACACGACCAGCCGGGCGGTGTGATCGCCCGGCGGACGGCGGTCGGTGATGCCGGAACCGGCCGCCTCCAATTCCAAGAATGCCACCCACACGCCATAGAGTCCCTGCGCGTTATACCAGCGCACCACTTCCTGCGCCACGGTCCGCAGCGCCGCGCCGTCAAACCGGCTGTCGGCCGGGATGTTGCCCAGCGTGAGGATTTCACCGGCCGAGGCGCCTTCCGCCGGCCGCCAGACGCCATCGGCGTGGGCCAGCCGGACGGACACCTGGTTGAGTTGCCCCAGCGCCGGCAGTTCGGGATGCTCCAGCCCGTAGCGAAATTCAAAACGCTCCACGGTCACACCCGGATCAAGCGGGGCCGGTGGCGCCACCGCCACATCCTGCGCCGCAACCGTCAGCGTCAGACAGCAAAGCAAAGCCATGAGTCCGATCGCCGGCCGCGGGGCCTTATGGCCGTCATTAGGCAACGACACAGCCATGCGCCGCCCTAGGCGGCACAAACGCTGAAGCGCGGTCATCACGCCGCTACATTTGGTGCCAGTTATCACGCTGCGACTCCCTGACTGTTGGGGAGTTAAGAAATCTGCAAACCACCCCGCCCGTCAACCAGTTAATGCAGTATCCTCCAGTCAGGGTAATCTCCCTAGCCCGTTTCACCCAATTGGTTGCAAAGCAGCCTACAAGCGACCGATGACCCTTCAGGAAGAGAACAAACGGCTGAAAAAACCCGGACGAGAGCCCGGACGGAAACGCACGAGCCACTTGGCGGCCGCATCCCGGTTGGCCGTGGCCGGCTGGCCGTTGAGGCAGGAAAAATCGGGCAATGCCCCCTTCGCCAGGCCGGCGGTCAGGCGGGCGTCATCCGCTTCGTTTTCGGACCCGAGTTCGTAGGGAATGTCCGTCACCACCGGGATCTCGGACGACCGCGCCCGCAGGAGGAAAAAATCCGCCGGACCGGGCTCACCCACGATGACATCCAGCCACTTTTCATCCACGGGCAGCAGGCCGAAGAGCGGCACGGCGGGATCCAGTTGGGTGGTGAGGAACGAAAGCCAGGCGTTCAGCGACTCGGCCGGCGAGGCGCCGGGGATTTGCGGCAGGCGCAGACACCGCGACAGGGACTGTTTCTCGCCCTTGCACCATTCGAGGCTGCCGGGGGTGAAGACGGCGAAATTCCTCCGGAGGTGGTGCAGGACGCGCCGCAAGGCCACCGGATCCTTGGCGAAATGGGCGGTCCAGGCGGGGACACCCAGACCGGTGCTGGTCGAGACCCGGTTGAGGTCCGGCAACCGCGGCTGCAGCGCCTGCTCGACTCCCTTGATGTGGGCGATCACCACGCCGGCGGAGGTCGTGCCGCGGCACTTGGCCTTGATATCCTCCAGCGCGGGCAGGAGCTCGCCCGCCAGCCAGCTGAAGGACCGGGTGACGCAATGCGCGACCGTGATCATCGGGTAAAGCGCGCGACCCTTGCCGTCCTGGGACGACCAGATGAGTCCCGTGAGGCTCTCGTTCAGGCGGCGCCAGTGAATCACGTGGTTGAAACCGGGCGTCACTTTTTCCGGGCCGGCCTTCTCCCAGGTCGCGTGCTCGATCTGGTGGGCGATGCCACCATAGAGGATGCTGCGGGCCTCGACCATCGAGGTCGTCACCAGCCCGATGTCGTCCAGATGATCGTTCCAGCCGGGATGCTTGCCGAAGGCCCCGAGAAAGGCCCGGGGGGCGTTGGGCACGCCCTTCCAGTCCTCATTCAGGAAAAACCTGGCGAAATTATTCATGGCCGGCACGGGAGCGACGCAACGGGATCAACGCGCCGCCGCGGGCCATTGCTCGACGGCCGGGAGGGCCTTCTCGAAGCTGATGGTGACGGGCAGCACCAGCTCGGCGCCCTTGTGGTTCAGGCGGATGATCGTGTCCCAGTCCTTGCCGTCGCCACGGCGCACTGCGTTCTGTTGGAGCTGGCGCAGCACGCCCCAGGCGGGGCCGGGTTCCACCGCGGCATCGGCCACCGACTTGGGTCCGACGGTGGTGAAGAACTCGATCCGCGGCAGCGGGGCCGCGACGTTGAGCTTGTTGAGGGCCAGGCTCTCGGGCAGGCCCGACAGCGGGTAGCCGCGGTCGCCCACGCGGGTGGACTTGAACGCCTTGGTGATCGCCTGCTTGGCGCCGCCCGAACCGAGCGCGCGCGAGATGATGGTCTCCTGCTCCTGGTCGCTCGGCAGGACGAGCGTCACCGTGGCCGGCGCGCCGTCGGTCCCGGTCAGCTGGCCGGCGAAAGCCGCCATTGCCTCCAGGCGCTTGAAGCGGCCCTCGAGCGGGCGCCGCGCCTCGGCGGGCAGGCCGGTGGCCGTGGCATCCGCGCGCGCCTTCGCGAGCAGTGCCTGGGCCGATTTGAGCTGATCAGCTGTGAGCGCAGCGCCGGAACCGAGCGGATAACCGAGCGAATCCGGCAACGCCTTGTCGAGCTCCTTGCGGTAGGCGTCGACCGTGGCCTCGACACCCTGGCTGGCGGCCACCTCGAGCAGGGTGCGGAGGCCGGCGAGGAATTCCTGGCGCAGCGCCCCGGTATATTTGCCGGAACGTTCCCGCACGGCCGCCAGAGTGGCGGATTGCTGGGCGACCGCCTCACCGAGTCGGCCGAGCAGCGAACCGGCGTCGGGCGACGGGGCCATAATCTGCATGACCTCTTCGTAGGCCGCGCAGCGCGTGGCGTAGATGGCCGTGCCATTCTCGGAGAGCAGCGTGAAGACATCCTGGTCGGCCAGCTGGGCCTCATCGGCGGTCGACATCAGCTGACCGAGCTGGGTCGTGACCTGTGCGTCCAGGGCGGCGAGCCGGCGCTCGAGGTCGCGGTAGAGGGTGAAGTCGGCGGCCGCCCCGTTGGCGGCGGCCGCGGCATCCGCGGCGGCCTTCTGCTTGAGCAGGGCGGCGCGGATGAGCTGCGAGGCCTGGCCGGTCTCGCCGCGCATGCGCGTGACGATGGCGCGGTAGCTGGCATCGAGGGTGACGTTGTCGCCGGAGACCCCCGCCTTGGCCTTGAGGTCGGCGGTGAGCTTGTCCACGGCGCCGCGGCGGGTGGAGAGATCGCTCCAGGCGGAAAGCACGTTCTCGGACCAGGCGGAATTGCGCGGCTGGGCCACGGCGCGGAGGAAGGCCTTCTCCGACTCGGTGTAGCGCGCGAGCGTGAGCCGGCCGCTCTGGATGGTCTGGATGGCATCGCGCAGGCCGCCCTGGGAGGCCTGCATGGCGCGGTCGAGCGAGTCCCAACCGCGCACGATCGGCTGGTTGTCGCGCAGGGTCGCGCCGCGAGAGAGCCAGGCCGCGGGCCACTGGCCGCGACCCGCGCCGCCGCGGAAATAAGTCCACTCGTGGATCGCGATCAGCTTGGCCAGCGCGTCCGGGCCGCCGGCCGTGTCCTTGAGCGTGGGGGCGAGCAAAGGGTTGAAGAAATCCTCGGCGGGATAATCCGCATCGTAGCCGGCGAGGCCCCTGAGGTGGATCGAACCCTCCAGCCGGATGAGGGCGGCGAGGCGCTCGGAGTCGGCCGCGCTCCAGCCGTCGGAATTGATCAGGCGGTCACGGTTGGCCTCGATCACCGGGGCGATGACGCTGGCCTCGAAGAGGACGCGCTGCGCCTGGCGGCGGCTGGGGTTGGCCTGCATGGCGAGCGACTCGATCGGCTTGAAGACCGCGGGGATCCTCAGGTCGGCACTGGCCAGCTGCTGCAGCTTCTCGTGGTAATCCATGATCGGCAGCTGCGTGTTGCCGCCGAGCTGCACGATGTCGTTGCCCGTGTATTCGAGGCGGTTGTTGACGATCGGGCGCCACTTGTCGCCGGACCAGTTCTCGGCAAGCGCGCCGGCGCGCCAGTAGTCCAGCTCGCTGCCAACGCTGGACTTGAGCGCGCGGTAGCCGAGCCAGCTGATGCCGAGCACCGCAAGGGTGCCGAGGGCGACCACGCCGCCGAGGATGCGCTGGCGGTTCTTGATCAGCTGCGTGGTGTTGGTCGCGCGCGTGACGAGGCCCTTCTCCTTGAAAACCTTCTGGAGAAAGAGGTCCTTGAGGAAATACGAGCGCTCGCGCTCCCAGGCCTTGCTCGCGGGCAGCTGGTCCTCGCTGAGGCCGAGGGCCGCGGCCAGCTCGGTGTCGAGCTCCTTGCCCTCGGTGAGGGCGGACGTGAAGTAGATGCCACGCAGGAAGAGCGGCTTGGCCGCCTGGGCGCTGGTGCCGAAGATGGTCTCGAGGTATTTGCGCAGCCGGGGCGCGAGCGCGCCGATGCTGGCGGAGAGCGCAAAGAGCGAGTCGACCTCGTCCGCGCGGCGCTTGCCGGCGTCGGTCGGCATCGGGTCCTTGAGCATGCCGAGCCGGCGGCGGCCGATGCGCTGCACGACCTCGGCGAGGTGGCGGTTGACCGCCTCGAGCTGGAAGGGCGTGTCGAGGGGCGCCGGGTTGGACCAGCCGGTCATCTGGTCCTGCAGCTGCGGGTCCTTCACGCCGCTGAAGAATTCGCGGAAGCCGACGATCTTGTCGCACTTGGTGATGAGCACGAAGACCGGGAAGCGCACGTCGAGCGTGCGCTGGATGGTGTCGAGCTGGCGGGCGATCTTGCCGGCCTTGGCGGTGATGTCCTCCATCGAGTCCTTGATCAGGCTCTCGGACGGGATCACGAGCAGCAGGCCGTTGATCGGGCAGTTGGGGCGGGTCTTGCGCAGCAGGGAGAGGAACTCGGTCCATTCCGACGTGGTGCCCGGGGGCGCCTCCTGGAAGAGCAGCTTGCCGGCGGTGTCGATGAGCACGGCGTAGTTGGTGAACCACCAGTGCATGTTGATGGTGCCGCCGGCACCCTGCATCTCGTCCTGCAGGCCGGGCGGGAAGCCGACCTTGCAGCGGCGCACGGCCTCGGTCTTGCCCGAGCCGGGCTCGCCGCAGACGATATACCACGGCAGCGAATAGAGGTCCTTGCCGACGGCCTCGAACTTCTCGATGCCGCGGGCGAAGTTCTCGCGCAGCCGGTCGAGCGTGGCGAGCAGGGCCGGGTCGCGGACGGCGGACGGGGCCCCGGAGGAATGGGCGGCGAGCTGGTGGCTGAGGGCGCGGCTGCGCTTCTGCCCGCTCACCTTCTGATACACCGACCAGAGCATCATGGCGCCGGCGATGACGACGAGGCCGACGACGGCGATGAGCAGGGCCTGCTTGCCGATGATCGCGGTCACGGCGAGGACGGCGACGCCGGCCAGGCCGGCCATGACCAGCTTCATGTTTTTCGGGATCTGTTGGAATTGGTCGAGCATGGCGCCGGTCAGGGTTGGGTGGTGGACTTGGCGGGGTCGTGGGCGATGATCGTGTCGAGCGCCTGGTTCAGGTCCGCGGAAGCACTGCGGAAGGTGAAGATGTTCACGGCGACGACCACGAGCAGCATGCCGGAAAGGATGATGAGCAACGGCACCAGGCTGGCGGCCATGGGCATCGGCAGGTTGGCGAAGTTGGTGTGCTGGTAGGAGGCGGGGGTGATGAAGGCCGACTCGTCGGCGTCGACGTAGGCCTTCACGCGCGGGGCGATCTCCTGCATCTTCTTGCGGAGGAACTCGGGCGAGCCGCCGGAACCGCCGGTGAAGCCGAGGCCGATGCAGATGTAGAAGATGGCGAGGCGCTCGTCGGCGGCGGGGCCGGCCTCCGCCAGCGTCTCGTCGAGCAGCGAGAAGAACTTCTCGTCGCCGGCGCGTTCGCCGCGGGCGGCGGCGAGCCGGTTGTTGTTCCACTTCGAGGCGAAGGGCAGCGCGCTCTCCGCGATCATGGCGTCGGTGAAGAAGATCAGGGCGAGCTCGACCTTGCGGTATTGCTCGCCGAGGGCGATGTCGCCGCGGGCGATGCGGGCCAGGACCTCGAACTGCTCCTCGATCTCGGTGCGGGTCTGGGCGTAGTCGATGGTCGATCCCCGCTGGATGCGGCCAATGCGGTTGAGGCGGCAGACCGCCTGGAAGAGCGGTTCACAATGGGTGATGAGACTGGCGGACACGACGGTGGTGGGTTGACGGGTGGATGATCGGAAAATCGGGCCGGAAGGACGGGCCGGCGGGGCGGCTCACTCGCGCTGGCTGCCGCGCATGAGATCCTCGGCGTATTTGACGACCGCGGCCTGCACGTCGTCCTCGATGACGGTCTCGGTGACCTCGGCGGCCAGCTCGGTGTGCTTCTTCCAGAACTGCAGGTCGCCCTTGCCGCCCTCGGCGCGCACGACCTCGCGCACGGCGTCGGGCGTATAGCGCTGCTGGTAGCGGCGCGCGAAATTCTTCCCGGCCGGCCCCAGGCCCGCCAGCAGCCCGGCCACCAGCTGGCGGCTGGCCTCCAGCTGCTTCTGCACCGCGGCCTGCGCCACGGCCGACTCGGCGTCGCCCGCGAGCGCGCGCCGCGTCACGGTCCGCAGGTCGCCCTGCGCGATGTCGCGCCGGATGGGCGACTTGGGGGCGGCGTTGCGCCAGACGTTCCAGGCCAGCTGGTCGAGCGCGAGCATGGCCTCGGCATAGGCGGCAAAAAGCCTGGCGAGCTGGGTGACGTTGATCGGGTCCTCGGAGTCGAGCTTGAGCTTCGTCCGCACCCCGGTGAGGGCCTCGCCTTCCAGGGGCTGGGGCGACGGGAGGACCAGGCCGAGCGCGGCGAGCTGCTGCTTGACCTTCTCGCGCTGTTCGCCGCTCAGCGACGGTGCCAGTTGCACGAAGGCCCGGACGATCTCGTCCGGTGTCTGCCGGGCGGCCGCGGCGGGCGCGGTCACCGTGGCGGCCGCCAGCTCCCATTCCGGGAAGGCCTGCGCGAGCGCATAAAGATGGGAGCCGCGCTTCTCCAGGGGCAGTTCCTGCAGCGCGCGCCGCAGCTCCTCCTCCATATAGACCTGCCGGTTCTCCGGGGACGCCTCCGTCAGGTTGGTCTGCAGGTATTTCAACCGTGTGACCAGGGAGGCCGCCCAGGCAGCTGGCTTGGCATTCGCCACATCGATGGGAGAATCAGGCGGCACGGGGGTCACCATGTCAGAAATCCCTGTTGGCGCACAAGCACTAAGAGCTTGTAGCGCTCCTTGAAACCGGGCGGCGCGTCAAACGCCGGCCGGATGCCGACGTCACTGAACCCTTCCGTCACGCGCCGGGCGCCGATGAGGCTGCCAGCCTCGACCCGCTGCGGCTCCTTGAAGTCGATGCCGGGCGGCGAGAGGGCCGAGCCACCGGCCACGTAGAACTGCTTGCCGGTCTCATCATAGAGATAGATCGAGACGTTGCCGGTCAGGTTGACGAAGCCGCCGGTCGCCGGGCCCTCGTCCACGGGCGCGAACCACAACCGGCTCTCGTCGGGGTCGGGACCAGCCTGGCCGTCATCCACGTAATTGCGGCGCGGCCCGCCCCCGGGGGCCGCCACCCGCGGCAGGAACGCGCCCTCGTTGGGCCGCCAGGGGATGGTCTGGCCCGCGACGCTGTAGTCGCGGAGATAGTTGAACAGGCGCTGGAAATTCGGCCCGCGGAAATTACCCGCCGGCGGGGTCCCGACGACCTGCATCAGCACGTGCCATTCCCGCGAGGTCGGCAGCCGCGCCCCCAGCACCTTTTCCGTGAAGACCTTGGCCGCGTCCGGCGGCACGAGTTGCAGCGGGCTGCGCAGGGTGGGCTTCTCGCTGGCCGCCTGATCGAGGGCGGGGTTCTGCGCGCGCACCTCCGGGTCCTCGAGCAGGCCCTTCACGGCGGCGGTCGTGAAATAGAACCAGCCCTGGTTCAGCTCGAAGCCCTCGTATTTGCCGGTGGCGTCGTCCACGCGCGGGCGCCAAGCCGTGGGTTTGTTGTAAGGCTTGTCGTAGGACGCGGTGCGCGTCCACGGCGGCAGTTCGGTCATCACCGCCGCGATGTCCTCCTGCGGCCGCGTGGCGAACAGGTCGAGGAATTCGCCCACCGCGAGGGCGCGCCGCGCGAGGTAGAACGGCGGTGTGTCATCCCGCGGCTGCACGATGGAGAAATCCAGCTTCACGGTCTTCCCGCCCCGGTTCCAGATGGCGGTGAGGCCCAGGCCGGCGTCGGTCAGCTCCTCCGTCCAGCCGGCCAGCCGCGGCGAGGGCGTCGGCTTGCGGTTCGGGTCGATCACCAGCTCGATGCCATCGAGCTCCCGCACGAAATTCGCCACGGCGGGCTGGGCCGACACGCCCGCGATCGCGCGCACCGCGGCGACGAAGGCGTCGCGCCGGGCGCGCAGGGGCGCGAGGTCCACCTCGCTCCAGTCGGAGCGCTTCAGCTGCCAGAGTTTCAGGTTATACAGCGCCGGGGCCTCGAGGTCGCCCTCGCCAATGCCGTATTTGGCCATGCGCTCGAAAACGGCGGTCATCTGCTCGATGTTGGCCGCGGAGTTGCGGGCCGCGCGGTTCCAGCGGACGCGGGTCTCGCGGGTCAGCTCCTCGAGCAGGCTGCCGCGGCGCGCCGCGTCCGGCACGTCGCGCCCGACGATCTCGCGCAGGGCCGCCACCACCCCGCCGTCGATGTCGAGGTCCGCCGCGCCCGCGGGCCAGCCGGTGATCGTGCCGAGCCGCCGCCACGCCGTGAGTTTCCGGGAAAGTCCGCCGCTCTGGGCCGCCTCGGCCAGCGCGGCCCGGTCGGTGCTCTCGACCAGCCGCCCGAGCAGGCGCGCCTCGGTGTTCCATTCCGCCGGCCGTCCGGTGAGCGCATCCAGCCCGGCGCGCCGCGCCAGGCGTTCGAGCACCTCGCTCACGCCCTCGTTCCAGCTGAAACCGGCCGTGAGCAACCCGCCCAACCGGTCGAGGTCGGCGCCAAAATCCGGCAGATCCGCCAGCCACGCACGGTGGGCCTCGAGCGGCGCGCGCACGGCGGCGGCCACGCCGGCCCAGGGCGTCACCGGCAGCGCGGCCCGCCATTCGGCGGCATTCGCGGCGGCGGTCGCCGTCTGTTCACGACGAGCGGCCTCCAGCTGGCGCAACGGCCCCGCGCTGTCCGCGGAGACTCCGGCCAGATCCGGCACCACGAGCGCGCCGAGGCCGTCGGCGCCCTCCAGCCCGTCGATCCATTCGCGCAGCTTGCGCTCATTGGCGCGCAGCTCGCGGAACCGCGGACGGTTGGCGAGACCTTCCAGTGCCGCCGGAGTCAGGCCGGTGAGCGTCGCCTGCTGCCAGGCGAGCCAGCGGGCCTTCGTCTCGTTGAATTTGCCGTGGGGCTGCGCGACCTTGGCCAGCCAGATCTCGGGTTTCAGCAGCGCGAGCGTGGTCTCTAGGCGCTTGTCGAGCAGCTGGAACCGACCGTCCAGCTGGTTCGTTTCCTCCGTGATTTTCGGCAGGTCGATGCGCACGATTTCCTTCGCGCGCAGGGCCGTGAGCTCGGCGCGGCGCGCGGCGAATTCACTCTCGAAATCCGCCTTGCTCAACGTGGGCAGGCCGCCCGGCTCCGCCGCGGGCGCGTCGGCCTCGAGGTCGGCGGCGATCGGGGGCAGGCGGGTGACGCTCGCATTCAGCGCGGGCAATTCGCGGGGATCGTCGGCGGCGGGCACCTTCGAGAAGAGCGCGAGCTGCTCCTCCCAGCGCGGGAAGTCGTCCACCGTCACCGCGGCGGTCTCGCCCTGCAGCACCGACTCCTTCAGGAAGCGCTCGCGCACGACCTGCGGGTCGAGGAACATCTTCCGCCGCAGCTTCATCTCGTCGAGGGGACCGACGAGCGAGTCGGCAAAATCCCCGAGCGAGCCGCGGTCCACGAGTCGCGCCAGGATGAGGTCGGGCATCGCCTGCTGCACGCGGTCGGTCGCGCCCTTCATGTCCTCGGTGAGCTTCGTGATCTCGCTCCAGCGGCCGGCCAGCGGCAGCGTGCCGGTCGTGTCGAGGGAGATGTCATTGAAGAGCTTCAATGTGCGCGGCAGGTCGAGCTTGTAGCCGGGGGTATTGCGGGCCTGCGGCAGCTTGGGGCCGAGTGACCCGGCGGCGCGGGTGAAGCCACGCGCCTCGAGGACCTGCTGCAACGCCCGCATCTGGTCCCACTTCTGCCAGCTCACCAGCGCCAATTGGAGGGCCACGAGCCGCGCACCCGCGGCCTCGACCCTTTGATTCACGCTGGGCGTCTTCAGTTCGTCCTGCACCGCTTTCGGCGGATCTTTCGCCAGCACGCCGAGCCGCTTCTCATTGGCGGCCGAGGGCACGAGGGTTTCCGGCCGGAGCTCGTTCGCCGTCGCCACAAAGTTTTCGATTTCCCGGCGGAGCGGATCGTTCGGTTCCCAAAGTCCTTCCACCCGGAGCAGGCGACGGCCGTTGTTCTGCAGGTCGACGAGCCAGGTATCCCAGGCCACGCACAGGTCGGCCCACTGGCGCGGCACCTCGGTGACTTGCGCCCGGGGATTGCCCACGGTGTTCGCCAAGTCGTGGATGCGGTCCGGCATGTAGATGGGATTGCCGAACCGGGCGAAGGCCAGCACGGCCACCGCGCCCAGCACCATCACGCCCGTGCCCGCCAGCATCGCGGTCCGCGCCGGGTTGGCGTCCTTCGGGATCGCCGCCAGCCGGCGGCGCGCCTCGGCGAGCGTGAGCTCGCCGGTCGCCGGCTTCGGATCGAGCAGGAAATTGACGTAGGCCAGCCACGCCTTGCCGGGGCGGCCGAGGGCCTTCCACTCGGGCGCGTCCTCGATCGGCCAGGCGGCGACCTCGCGGCGGCGCACGATCTGCGCGAGGATCGCGCCGACCGCCGTCAGGTCGTTGAGGCGCGCCTTCTCATCCTTGACCCCGAGCAGGAACCACGGGTCGCTGAGGAGCAGCGGCGTGCCCTGCATCGGGCCGGACCTGGCCAGGAAAATGTTCGAGGGCTTCAGCTTCCGGTGCGAGCCGCCGGTCTGGGCACCCCATTGCTCGAGCGCATTGAACAGGCACTCCGCCGTCGCGCGCAACAGGTCGCCCCTGGCCGCCAGGTTCTGCATGAGCGGCTCGAACGGGCGCTCCTGCCACGGCATGACGCACCAGGCGCCCTCGGGGCAGCGGCCGAACGCGACGATCTCCAGCACCGCGCCGTCCTTCTTCGCCGCCTTCTGCTGGCGCTCGGCGGCGAGCAGCCAGCCCTCGATGGCATAGACCCGCCGGATGCTGCCCGAGGCCGGCGGATGGAAAATCTTCAGCGCGAAGCGACCCGGCCCGGCGTTCGGCGCCGTCGCCTCGTAGACGCTGGAAAACGGTCCCAGCGAATGGGCGCGCTTGATTTGGTAGCCGCTGTAGTCGGACATGCTGAGGTCTCAGGCTCCGGAAAATCCGGAACGCCCGCCAGCAGAACCACTTTTGCACCGGCAGGCAAGAGCGGGTTCGGCAAAATCAATGCGGAAACCCCTCAGGCGCCGGCCTGCGCCTCACACCTCATACAACCGGAGCGGCACCGGATCGATGATCCGGGCCTTCGGCAGCGCCAGCCCGAGCTCGCCCTTGAACCAGTCGCGGGCACCGGGATCGCCGTGCGTCAGCACGATGGAGCGCGCCTTCGTCTGCACCGCGAACTCCAGCAGCTCGCCGCGCTCGGCGTGGCCGCTGAGCTCGAAGCGCTCGACGCGGGCCTTCACCTTCGCCTTCACGTCGACGGCCTCGAAGAGGAAATTCGCGCCGGGCTGCGCGGCCAGCAGCTTGCCGCCCGGGGTGTCCGGGTCGCAGTAGCCGACGAAGCCGATCGTGTTGCGCGCGTGGCCGAGCAGGCCGGAGGCGAGCGCGTAGCTGGGCGTGCGCTCGACGAGCATGCCGGAGCTGACGATGTAGAGGCCCTTCTGGTGCGGCTCCTGGCCGGGGATGATCTTCTTGGGCAGCTTGCGGAGCTTCAGGTCGTGGAGGATGCGGCGGTCGAACTGCACGTCCTTGGTCTTGCGCGAGACCTCGTCGAACAGCTCGGAGAGGCCGATGCCGAGGCCGCCGGCATACATCGGGCAGTCGATCAGGCGGCCGAAGCGGCGGGCGTCGTGGAACACCGCGAGCAGCTCCTGCATGCGGCCCAGCGCGAACACGGGCAGCAGGAACGAGCCGCCCTTGGCGATCGTCTCGTTGATCGAGTCGATGAGGCGGGCGATCTCGTGCACGCGCTCCTTGCCGTAGGCGCGCTCCGTCATGCCGCGGGTCGTCTCGATGATCAGCGTGTCAAAGTGGCCGATGGGAAAATGCGCGCCCTTCAACGTGCGCAGGTTGTCGAAAAGCACGTCGCCCGTGAGGAAGATCTTGCGCATCCCGTGGTGGATCTCGACCGCGGTGGCGCCGGCCACGTGGCCGGAGGGATGGAACATCAGCTCGATCTCGCCGCGCTTGCCCTTGATCTTTTTGACCTTCTTGAAGGGCAGGCCGGTGAATCGCTTCGCGAGGCCCTCGACCTCCTTGTGGGTGAAGAGCGGGTAGCCGGGGATCTTGTCCTCCTCCTTCTGCTTCTGCATCACGTTGGCGGAATTGTGCAGCATCTTCTCGATCAGCATGCGGCTCGACTGCGTGAGCAGCACCGGGGTCTTCGGGTGCTGGCGCATGACGACCGGCAGGCCGCCGATGTGGTCGAGGTGGCAGTGGGTGACGATGATCAGGTCTAGCTCGATGTCGCGCAGCAGCGCGAGGTCCGGCAGGGCCCCGAGGCCGGGCGTCTTCGGGTTCAGCCCGCAGTCCACCAGGATGTTGAGGTCGCCGATCATCAGCAGGAGTGAATTGGCGCCGATGCCGCCCTGGCGGTTGAGATCAATGAGTTTCATTTGTGTAAGGGGTCAGGGGACAGCAGCGGGGCCCGGCATGCAAGCCCCCGTTTTCCGCGCCGGTGTCACGGGATCGTGACCGTTTCCGGCTCGACCGGGCGCGGCGGCGCGGCTGGAATCCCGGGCACACACCACCCACTCCATGAAAAAATACCTCGTCGAGTTCATCGGCACGTTCTTCCTCGTGTTCACCATCGGCATGACGGTCATCGCCCCCGGCGCGGGCGCCATGGCGCCGCTGGCCATCGGCAGCGTCCTCGCCGTCATGATCTTCGCCGGCGGCCATGTGTCGGGCGGACACTTCAACCCGGCCGTGACGATCGGCGTGTGGCTGCGCGGCAAGTGCCCGGCTGCCGACGTCGTCCCCTACCTCGTCGCGCAATCCGCCGCGGCGCTGGTCGCGTCCTTTGCCGTCAAGGCGCTCAAGACCGGGCTCGTCACCAAGGCCGCGGCCATGGGCGGGGCCATGACACCCGAGATCCTGCCCGCGCTGCTGGCCGAGTTCCTGTTCACCTTCGCCCTCGTCTGGGTCGTGCTCAACGTCGCGACCGCCAAGGGCACCAACGGCAATTCCTTCTACGGCTTCGCCATCGGCTTCACCGTGCTCGCCGGCGCCTACGCCGTCGGCGGCGTCTCGGGCGGCGCCTTCAATCCCGCCGTGGCCCTCGGCCTTTGCCTGATGGGCATCGTCGGCTGGGGCAGCCTCTGGATCTACCTCGTGGCCTGCACCGCCGGCGGCGTCGCGGCGGCCGCGGCCTACAAGATGGTGAACGGCGCGGAGTAGTTTGCCCGGGAATCCGGCGAAGCACGGAGTTCCCGGGACAAACACCGGGCCGGCAGCAGCCGGCAACGGTGCCTCAGTCGCTTCTTGCAAAAATTCCCGGCGCCGAAAGCATCCGCGCATCCCTCTGGCATGAACAACGAGATTCTCTGGCTCATCCGGCTCTGCGTTGACGGCAAGATGTTCACCCGCGAGCAGGCCGTCGGCGTCCTGAAGGCCGTCGGGCGCGATGCGCAGCTGATGGATTTCGCGCAGAAGCTCATCGACGACGGCATCGTCACCGACGTCGACACGCTGGAGCGCGTCGCCGGCAACGCCATGGCCCGCGCCGCGCTCGGCCCGCCCGACGGCAACCCGCTGCTCGAGGGCACCACGCCGCCCATGCCCGTCGGCGACTCCGGCAGCCGCCCGGCCGTCAAGGCCTCCGCCCCCGCCGGCGCGCCGCAGTTCCCCTTCGACCAGATCGCCGCGATGGACGACGCAGCCCTCGCCAAGGCCATGCGCCAGCTGCTGATCGACGCGGGCAAATACGGCGCGAGCGACCTCCACCTCTCCGCCGGCTCCAAGCCCTTCGTCCGCCGGCTCCGCGCCCTCACGCCCATCACGGACCACGTCCTCAAGGACGACGAGTCGCTCCGCCTCAACACCGTCCTCCTCGCCGAGCACCAGAAGAAGATCTACCTGGAGCGCCGCGACTACGACCTCGCCCTCGCCCTCGACGCCACCAACCGCTACCGCGTCAACCTGATGTTCCACAAGTGGGGCCCGTCCGGCTCCTACCGCATGGTTCCCGCCGGCATCCCGAAGCTCGACAACCTCGGCCTGCGCAACCTCGACGCCATCCGCAAGCTCCTCTCCTACCACAACGGCCTCATCCTCATCACCGGCCCCGTCGGCGCCGGCAAGACCACCACCCTCGCCGCCATGGTCGCCGAGCTCAACGAGCAGCGCGAGGACCACATCATCACCGTCGAGGACCCCATCGAGGTCGTCCAGCTGCCCAAGGGCTGCAACGTCACCCAGCGCGAGGTCGGCCCGCACACCCGCTCCTTCTTCACCGCGCTCAAGGGCGCCCTTCGCGAGGATCCCGATGTCATCGTCATCGGCGAGCTCCGCGACCTCGAGACCATCGAGATGGCCATCAGCGCCTCCGAGACGGGCCACCTCGTCATCGGCACCATGCACACGAGCGACGCGTCCACCACGCTGAACCGCCTGCTCGACGTCTTCCCGCCCGCGCAGCAGACGCAGATCCGCGCCTCCGTCGCCGAGTCGCTCCGCGGCGTCGTCTGCCAGCGCCTGCTGCCCGGCATCGACGGCGGCCTCGTCACCGCCTGCGAGATCATGATCTCGAACACCGCCATCCAGGCCCTCATCCGCGAGGGCAAGACCGCCGGCCTCCGCAACACCATGGAGACGGGCGTCAAGGAGGGCATGTGCATCATGGAGAACGTCGTCCTCGAGCTCTACCAGCAGAAGAAGATCTCGAAGGAGACCGCCCTCATCAACGTGAACACGAAGAACGTCCGGATGAAGATCGACCCGCCCCCCGCGCCGCCCCCGGCGCCGGTGGCGAAAAAATAGCCCATGGCCGCCATCGACTCACTGCTCAAGACCATGCTCGACAAGGGCGGCTCCGACCTGCACCTGACGGTCGGCCTGCCCCCGAAGTCCCGCATCTCCGGCTCGCTCCAGCCCATCGGCGACAAGCCGATCACGTCGCAGGAGATGGAGGCCCTGCTCAAGGAGATCTGCCCCGAGAAACGCTGGAACGAGTTCCTCGAGAAGAAGGACCTCGACCTCGCCCACGAGGTGCCGGGCCTCGCCCGCTTCCGCGCCAACTACCTCTACAATCACTGGGGCCAGGCCGCCGTCCTCCGCCAGATCCCCGCCAAGATCCTGTCCTTCTCGCAGCTCAACCTCCCCGAGGCGCTGAAGAAGCTCTGCCACCTCGACCAGGGCCTCGTCGTCGTCACCGGCCCGACCGGCTCCGGCAAGTCGACCACGCTCGCGGCGATGATCGACTACATCAACGACAACCTCGCGCGGCACATCATCACGATCGAGGACCCGATCGAGTTCGTGCACCCGTGCAAGAAGTCGACGATCGTCCACCGCGAGGTCGGCGAGCACACCGAGACCTTCGGCGCCGCGCTCAAGGGCGCCATGCGCCACGACCCCGACATCCTCCTCCTCGGCGAGATGCGCGAGATGGAGACCATCAAGCTCGCGCTCTCCTGCGCCTCGATGGGCATGCTTGTCTTCGGCACGCTGCACACGAACAACGCGCCCAAGACCGTCGACCGCATCATCAACACCTTCCCCGCCGAGGAGCAGAACCAGGTGCGCGTCATGCTCGCCGGCTGCCTCGCCGGCGTCGTCGCCCAGCTTCTCTGCAAGAAGATCCCGAAGGGCCGCGTCGCCGTGCATGAGATCCTGCTCCAGCACGAGGCGCTCCCGAACACGATCCGCATGGGCCAGATCTCCAACATCCGCGGCATCATCGAGAGCGGCAAGGACGAGGGCATGATCACGATGGACAACAGCCTCATGGCCCGCGTGAAGGACGGCACCGTCGAGCCCAAGGAAGCCTACATGAAGGGCAGCAACAAGGCCCTCTTCGCCCCGCTCCTCAAGCCCGGCGACCTCGACGGCGGGCACTAGGCGGCCGCGCCGCTCGGCCACATCTCAAATCTCAAATTTGAGATCACGGATTGACCTCAGCGCCATGCTCCGCGTCGTCGCGCGATGCCGGCCAGGGCGAGGACGCATGCGCCAAAAATCGCTGCATAGGTCGCGGGCTCGGGGATGGCGGTCGCCGTGACCGAGAGCACATGACCCGTGAGCCCGAAGGAAAAATTGTAGCCGCTGATGCCGGTGCCGAGGGTGAAGTCGGCCAGGTCAAAGCCACTGAGCGTCGCGCCGGTGCCGTCGATGAGCGTGTAGGTGCCGGCGCCGAAGCCACCGGCCGCCGCGAAGTTGAAGGTCGCGCCCGCCGCGCTGGCCGGGCCGGTGAGCGTGCCGCCCGTGACAAGGATGAGGTCGCTGGTGCTGCCGAGCTCGAAGCTGAACGTCGCGCCATCGTTGATCACGAGACCGCTGGTAAAGGTCATCGTGCCAGGCGAATTGCCCGGCGCAAGGACGCCGCCCGACTCGATGGTGGCCAGGGCGCTCAGCGTGCCGCTGCCGCCGAACGTGCCGCCGCTCTGCACCGTGGTGGCCGACATCGTCGAGCCGTTGACCACGAAGGTGCCGGCCGCGACCGTGGTGGCGCCCGTGAACTGCTGCGTGCCGTTGAGCACGAGCGTGCCGGCGCCGCTCTTGGTGAGACCCCAGACGCCGGTGCCGCCGGAGAGGCCGGAGCCGACCTCGTCGGTGAGCGGGTTGGAGATTGTCTGTGTCAGGCCCGTGGCCGGGTTGACGGCGAGCGTTCCACTGCCGGAAAAAAACATCCCCGCGCCCGCCGCACCGCCCGCCGTGCCGTTGGTCTGAACCGTAGTGGTGCCGGTTGAACCTCCACCGCCGCCGCCTGTGGAAGTATTCGCATTGATCGCGAGGTCCCCATCCACGGTAAGTGAGCCACCGGACTGCACAAAGATGGCGCCACCGGCACCGAGCCCGCCACCTCCGCCACCACCGTCGCCGGTGAAAGCAGGTCCGGTGACTTGATAGCCGCGGCTATTGCCGCCATGACCGCCGCCGAAGCCGCCGGGGCCGTAGTTATCAAGACTGAACCCGGCGTGACTGATGCCGGGCACAGCTCCGGTGCCGCCGAAAGTGCCGATACCGACGCCGCCCCCGCCCCCGCCGTAGCCGCCCGCACCTCCGTTGCCGCCGGCGCCACCGTTGCCCCCGGTGCCGGTAGTCCCATTGCCGGCCATGCCGCCACCGCCGCCGCCGCCGCCACCACTGCCAAAACCGCCCTGGCCGCCGGCCCCGCCAGTGCCGCCGTCACTGCCGTTCGGGCTGCCGTTGCTACCGTTGCCGCCGAAAGCGCCACCGGCACCACCGTTAGGGCCGCCGCCGGGGGCGCCAGTGCTAGCGCCGCTGAGACTAACCCCGTTGCCGCCGTTGCCGCCCAGGGCCTGATTCGAGCTGAAGCTCATGTTCGCGAGCGTGACGTTGGCGCCGCTCCCCACGAAAAGGCCGCCGCCAAACCCGGCCGCACCACCTCCAGCGGCGACACTGCCGCCACTGGCGCCTCCACTCTGCCCCTGCGCGACCGCGTTCTGGATCGTCAGGTTTTCGAGCAGCACCGTGCCCGATGTGATCTGAAAGCCCTGATACGCGCCGGCGCCGTCGAGGGCGAAACCATTGCCGTTGATCGTCAGGTTGTTGACCGTCGGCGACAGCGCGCCGGACAGCGTGACGTTGCCCGTGAAATTGATGATATCGCCGCCGGCCGCGCCGGACAAAGCCGACTGCAGACTGGCCGTGTCACTCACATTCCAAGTCGTCTGGCCCCAGCCCGTGACCGCGGTGAAGCAGCCGGCAAAATAAAGTCCGATGATGCGTATGCGCGACGACATGGGTATGGCGATGGTTTGAAACCATCCGGCGCGGCCCTTGGTCCGCACGGGAACTATGACCGGGAGGGAATCTATTTCGGCCCGCGGGGCCAAGGATATTTTCCTATCGCGAGGCCGGAGTCGAAGCGCTGGCCGGGGGCAAATCCGCTCGCCGTCGCTAGGGCGATGTCTCGCGCTCCAAGCTGATCAGCCTGGCCAGGGCTTCATCGCGGTTCGCGCCGCACATCGTCTCCATCGGCCGCAGATTGATGCACACGGCGGGACGCTCCGGCTTGCCGAACAGCGCGCAGCGGTAATCCGGCAGCAGCTGCACACAGGGAATGCCGGCCGGCTTGCCGTGCGGCATGCCCGGGATCGGTGACGAGATACTCGGCGCGATACAGCAGGCTCCACATTCAGGACGGCAATTCATGATACAACATCACTTGGTATCCGCATCAGCACGGTAAGCAACCGCTGCTCCGCCTTGTCCGCCATAGCCTTGGCGACGGCGGAAGTTTGACCGGCAATCCATGGGCGAAGTTGAAGGCTGAAAGGTGAAAGTTGAAAGATTGTTATCCGTGAGCCGGGTGCGGCCCGGTCTTTCAACTTTCAGCCTTCAACTTTCAACCCGCGGCGCAACGCGCCGTGCTACTGCAGCGACAGGAACACCCGCGGGCCCTTGTTCTCCTTCGCCCCGCCCTTGTCCTGCGCCAGGAAGAGCCGGTCGGCGGCGATCTTGCCCTCGTTGAGGAAATAATCGCGCACACGCTGGGCGCGGGCGCTGGCCAGCGCACGGAGGTCATTGTCATCAACCGCCATCGTCTCGGCGAGGCGCCCGACCATCTCCTCAAGTGACGGACCGGCGGGGACCGCTTCCGGCGCACCGGCGGGCGCCGCGACCTTCGCCGGTTCCGCCGGCTTGGCGGAATCGCTGGAAAAGATCCCGAAGGTGATAACGTCCACAACGCGGCGCAGCAGGCTCTTGTTGGCGGAGGCCGGAGCGGCGGCGGTCGCAGGCGCCTGGGCCAGCGGCGCACCAAATTGCGTGCCGGCCGGGAATTTCTCGTCGAACAGTTTCTTCACCATGGCGGCCTGCGCCTCGAACGTGAGTTCCAGCTGCCCGGGCGGCGGGATGTTCGGGTTGACGGCGTGACGTTCCTCCCAGATCCGGCCGCGCACGAGGGCCGAGAGCTTCTGCCGCCGGAGCGCGTAGGTGTCGGCCGGGCCATCATAGCCGCCCTCGAGCGCGACGCTGAGGCCGGGCCGGTTCGCCAGCGCCTTCACCATCGTCTCCAGTTTCTTGAGCTCGGCCGCCTGCAGGTCGCTGCCACCGGGAACAAACTCCTGGAAGGCCAGCTCGTCGCCGCCGCCGCCGAACATCGAACCGAGCAGCGCGAACGGCGACACCGCCGCCTTCGTCAGCAGGTTCACGATCACGCGCAGCACGACTTTGCCTATGCGCAGGCTGGGATCGTCGATGCTGCCGGACATCGGCACGTCGATGACGATCTGCCCGTTGAGATCCTTGAGCAGCGCCACGCCTAGCCGCACGGGCAGCTTGGTGGCGGCAGGACTCTCCACCGGCGAGCCGAAGGTGAACTGGTTCAGCGTGATCACATTGCTCGCGTCGAGCTGCCTGCCGTCGAGCTTCGCCTGCACGGCGACGTTCAGCTGGCCTCGCGCCAGCTCGTAGCCGGCGTATTTGCCGCTATAGGGGCTGAGCGGCAGCAGGTCCACGTTCCGGAAATCGATCTTCAGGTCCACGAACTTTTTCGCCCCCAGCGGATCCAGCTGGCCCGTGACGGTGACCGGGCCGGCCCCGTCCACCGCCGCCTTCAGGTCCACGTCGGCCTTCGCGAGATTCTCCGACGACAGGCCGGCAATCGTGCCGCCGAACTGGTTGACGGCCATCCGCACGTTCGGCTCGAGCGAACGGTCGGTCAGGGTGAAATCACCGTCGGCAATCACGACCTTGCCGATCGCGATCTTCGGCAGCGGGCCGGGAGCACTGGTGGCGGCAGCAGAAGGCGGACTCCCTGAAGCCTTCGCGAGACCCGCGAGATTGAGCGTGCCGTCCTTGTTCACCAGCACACGGGCGTAGGGCGCAGTCACGGCGATCTCGGCCAGCGAGACCGACAGTTGCGGGGCCGTGGCGGCCTTGAGGCCGTTGAGCACCAGCGAGCCGAAGCCCGCGAGCTCCTCGTTGAGCACACCGTCCACCAGGCCGAATTTGTCGACCGAGACACCGCCATCGAAAGTGACGGCCGGCACCCCCGCGACCATGGTCACCTGCACGGCGCCGGCTGAGGAGACCGCGCCCTGCGTGATGCGGGCGTTGATGAATTGTTCGAGGTAGGGGCTGAGCGGCAGGATCGCCAGCGCCGCGACCTCGGTCTTCAGGTCTGCCTTCAGCTCCGGCTTGAGCGTCACGGTGCCGTCAACCTTGACCGTGCCCTGCGGGGCCCAGTCGAGCGCGAGCGACAGCGGCATGACCGCACCCTCCGCGAGCGTGACTTTCTTCAGGGAAAACTGGATGCCCGCGAGCGACAGCTGCGCCGGTCGCGGCGCCGCCAGGTCGGTGAGTTCGACCGAGCAATCCCGCAACGCCACCTCCCCGATCATGAACTCCGGCGGCCTGGCCGGGGCGGCCGGCGGCGCAGACGAAGTTGCCTGGATCGGAGCGGCCGCCGGGGCCGGAGTGAGCATCGCCAGCAGGTTCAGCGTGCCGTCTTTCTCGCGCCGGGCGCGCACCGCGCCGCCGGTGAAGGTGACCGACTCGATCGCCGCCTGGCGCGTGAGCGCGTCGGCGGTGACGCCGGCGACATCCAGCGCGGCCAGCTCCACCAGGGATTCACGCGTGGTCCGGTCCGTCACCTTGACGTTCCGCAATTGCAGGGCCCCGTCGATGAGCTTCATCACGCGGCTGCCTTCCGCGAGGTTGAGCTCGTAGCGGCCGCGCAGGAAAAGCTTACCCTCGCTCAGGTCCGCCTGCATCAGCCCGGCGTAATAGGGCGCGTATTTGGCGAGCAGGATGTTCTCGAGCCGCAGCTCGCCGGCCGAGCTCACCGGGTCGGCGCTCAGCGTGCCGGTCCAGCTGAGCCGCTCGCCGGCCTCCGTCACCGCCTCGAACTGATACGGCGCGCCGTTGCGCGCGCCGGCCGTGCGGAAGTCCGTCAGCGCAAAGGACAGCGGGCCGAGCGTCGTGGTGAAGGGCTGAGCGTGCGACTGGTCGGCAAAGTCCACGCGGGCGCGGCCCACCTTCAGGCTGCCGATGTGCACCGGTCGGCCGGGCTTGGCCGCGGCCGCCGGGGCGGCCGCGGGGGCATTGAGCCGGGCGAGGATGTCCGAGAAATTGAAGCTGCCGTCCGCGTGCAGCTGCGCGGTGACATGAAAGCCGTCGAGCTCGATCTCGCCCACCGTCCAGGCGCCGATGATCGAGGCCAGCGGGTCGAGGTTCACATAGAGGCGGTCCCAGCCGAGGAAGGAGCCGCTGCCGTCCTTGAGCCGCACGTCGAGCTGCTCGAGCGTAACGGACACCGTGTAGGGGTTCACGCGCACCTTGCCGACGGTGACGGTGCGGCCCAGCGCCTCGCCGGCCCGTTTCTCCAGCTGGGCTTTGATGATCGACGGGGCGACAAAAAAGCCGCCGACCGTGAACAGGACCAGCGCGATGCCCGCGATCAGCAGGCGGCGCGGCCACTTCTTTTTTTTGCGTTCCCGAATTTTCCAGATTGCCACGCCGCCACTCTGGCGGAGCGACCCCTCAATGCAATCCGCGAGACGCATCGGCGCAGTCGATGCTTGGCGAAACCCCTCATTGGCACTAGCCAGTCGGCCCCATGAGCGAACTGGTTCCCGACAGCATGTCCACGAAGGGCCTTGAGGCCTTCCTGCACGAGAAGATCCCGCTGACCAGGGCCATGGGCCTGCACGTCGCCGAGAGCAACGCGAAGCGCCTCGTGCTGGAGGCACCGTTGGAAAAAAATGTGAATCATCTCGGCACCGCGTTCGGCGGCTCGCTCCACACGCTGCCCACCCTCGCCTGCTACGCGGGCCTGTGGACGCTGATGCGCGAGGCCGGCATCGACGGACACGTGGTCGTGAAACAAAGCCAGGCCTTCTACCGCCAGCCCGTCACCGGCACGCTGCGCGCCGTCTGCGTGCGCCCGCCGGCGGCGGACGTGAAGGAATTCATCCGCGACCTCCAGCGCCACAAGAAGGCCCGCATGGACCTCGAAGCCACCGTCGAGGGCAAGGGCGGCAAGCCCGCCGTGGAATATTCGGGCAGCTTCGTGGCCGTGGTCTGACCAAGCAGGTCTCACGCGAAGGCGCGAAGCCACGAATAAATCCTCCCTCCTTGCTTCGCGTCTTCGCGTGAAATAAATCCCCTTTCTTAAGCCGGGGAAGTTCGCTATTGCTGCAGTCATGACCGCCAGCCGGTTTATTGTCGGATTTCTTGCCACCATCGCCGGGGTCGGCGCCCGCGCCGTCGACGTCTCCGGCACCTACGAGAATACCGGCTCCATGGTGAGCCCGGCCTCGGCGGCGGAATCCGGTATCATTTCCCTGCAGGGCCTGTGCAGCCTCGAGTTCGACCATGCCCTGACCCGCGCGCTGCACACGCAGACCGACCGCGTGGTGGTGCGCCAGGCGGACTCCGCCTTCATCATCGAGTGCAAGGATCGCGACGGTGCCGTGACTTGGAGCGGTCGCTGGGAGCGGGACATGGGCTATGGCGTCGACCCCGGACAGATCAACCTGCTCTTCCGGTCGAAACGCTTTGAATCAGACGGCTTCCTTTTTTCCCTGAGCCTGGCCGGCGACGGGCAACTGCTGCTCGTCGACGTGCGGCGGATCAAGACCACGTGGCTCGGACCGGTGGGGCAACCCATCGGCGTGTTCCTGTTCAACCGCGTGGCCGGCAAATAGGCCGCCTCCAACTGTAAGATCAGTTAGGCTTCGCCCCCGCGCCAGCCGGCTGTCTGGCTCGGACGACCCCGCCTATGAAACCCACCCCGGTTCTGACCCTGGCCGCCGCCTTGCTTGCATCGTCCGCTTTCGCCCAGACGGTCCGTTTGCCCGGCGACCGGCCGGGACAAATCCCGGGCCTGCAGCAACAGGCAACGGGACAATCCTTCTCCGTCGCCATCAGCGTCGACGCCGCGCGGACCACCGGACCGCTGCGCACCTTCTGGCGCTACTTCGGCGCCGACGAGCCGAACTACGCCACGATGAAGGACGGCCAGAAGCTGCTCGGCCAGCTGGGGGAACTCGCGCCGAAGCAGGTTTATTTCCGCGCCCACAACCTCCTCACCAGCGGCGACGGCACGCCCGCCTTCAAGTGGGGCTCGACCAACGCCTACACCGAGGACGCCGCCGGCAATCCCGTCTACGACTGGCGCGGCATCGACCGGATCTTCGAGAGTTACCTGACGCGCGGCGTGAAGCCGCTCGTGCAGATCGGCTTCATGCCGGAGGCGATGTCGTCGGCCCCGCATCCCTACCGCCACTCGTGGCGTCCCGGCATGCCCTACAGCCAGATCTACACCGGCTGGACCAAGCCGCCGAAGGACTATGCGAAGTGGGGCGAACTCGCCTACCAGTGGGCGAAACACAGCGTCGAGAAATACGGCGCCGCCGAGGTCAACTCCTGGTGGTGGGAAGTCTGGAACGAGGCCAACAACCAGCCCAACGGCTACTGGGGCGGCAGCGCCGAGGATTTCCGCAAGCTCCATGACTACGCCGTCGCCGGCGTCCGCCGCGCCCTGCCGACCGCGCGCGTCGGCGGCCCGCACACCGCCGGCTCCGGCGGCAAGTTCATGACCGACTTCCTCGAGCACTGCCTGCGCGGCACCAATTACGCGACCGGCGAAAAAGGCACGCCGCTCGATTTCGTCGCCTTCCACGCGAAGGGCTCGCCGACCTTCGTCGACGGCCACGTCCGCATGGGCATCAGCAACCAGCTGAAGGTGATCGAGACCGCCTTCAACACCATCGGCTCCTACCCGGAGCTGAAGAATATCCCGGTCATCATCGGCGAGTCGGATCCCGAGGGCTGCGCCGCGTGCCAGGGACCGCAGAACGCCTACCGCAACGGCACGATGTATTCCAGCTACACCGCCGCGTCCTTCGCACGGAAGCACGACCTCGCCGACCTGCACCGCATCAACCTCGAGGGCGCCGTCACCTGGGCGTTCACCTTCGAGGACCAGCCCTGGTTCGCCGGCTTCCGCCAGATCGCGAGCAACGGCGTGCCCATGGCCGTCTTCAATGTCTTCCGCATGTTCTCCGCGATGGGCCCCGACCGCGTGTCCGCCACCAGCACCGGCCAGGTCGAGCTCGCCGACATCATCGCCAAGGGCGTGCGCGGCGCGCCCGACGTCGGCGTCCTCGCCTCGCGCGCCCCGAACAAAATCACCGTTTTGGTCTGGCATTACCACGACGACGATGTCGCCGGTCCCGACGCCGCCGTCAGCCTCGCGCTCGCCGGCCTGCCCGCAAACATCACCGGCGCCCGGCTCACGCACCAGCGCATCGACCAGCATCACGGCAACGCCTACGCCGAGTGGCTGCGGATGGGCTCGCCGGTCGCACCCGACCCGAAGCAATACGCCGCCCTCGAGCAGGCCAGCAATCTCGCCACCTTGAAAGACTCACCCGACTCGATTGCCCTCACGGCCGGCCAGGCGAAGCTCGACTTCGCGCTCCCGCGTCAGGGCGTGTCGCTGCTCACCTTGGAATGGAATTAAACATGAAACCCTCCCTGCTCCGCCTTTTCGCCACCTCACTGGCCCTCGCCACTTTCCTTCCGGCCGCCGAGCCCGCGACCGAGCGCCAGTATCTTTCCGGCCGCGGCCCGGCCGATGCCGTGCCGTGGGATTTCACCGTCACCGGCGGCCGCCGTGCGGGCGAGAAGACCACCATTCCTGTCCCCTCGCACTGGGAACTGCAGGGCTTCGGCACCTACAACTACGGGCAGGAACCGAACAAGGGCGAGGAGCGCGGGCTCTACCGCGTGAGCTTCAAGGTGCCCGCCGCGTGGCAGGGCCGCCGCGTGCGTCTCGTCTTCGACGGCGTGATGACCGATGCCACCGTGAAGGTGAACGACCGCCCCGCCGGCCCGGTCCACCAGGGCGGTTTCACGCAGTTCCGTTACGACATCACCAGCCTCGTGAAATTCGACGCCGACAACGTCCTCGAGGTCGAGGTCAGCAAGGTCTCCGCCAACGCCGAGACCGAGAAGGCCGAGCGCGGCGGCGACTACTGGGTCTTCGGCGGCATCTACCGTTCCGTCTTTCTCGAGTCCGTCCCCGCCCAATCCATCGACCATGTCGCCATCGACGCGCGCGCCGACGGCACGTTCACGGCCGACGTCACGCTCGGTGCATTGCGCGACCGGGTCCGCCCCGAGGGGCCTTCGCTTCTGCCCGAGACACTTGAGGCGCAGATTCTCGACGCTGACCAGAAGCCCGTCGGCGAACCCTTCTCCGCGAAAATCCCCGGCGGCGGCACCGGCCGGCTACGGCTCGCCACCACGGCCGCCAACCCGCACCTTTGGACCGCCGAGACGCCCCACCTCTATTCCCTCAAGGTCACCCGCAAGCGCGGCGGCGAGGTCATCCACACCACGACCACCCGCTTCGGCTTCCGCACCTTTGAGATCCGCGACGGCCAGGGCCTCTACGTCAACGGCCAGCGCGTTCTCCTGAAGGGCGTCAACCGCCACAGCTTCCGCCCCGAGTCGGGCCGCGCCCTCGACCGCGAGGATTGTTACGAGGATGCCCGCCTCATCCGCGCCATGAACATGAACGCCGTGCGCATGTCGCACTACCCGCCGGACGAGGCCTTCCTCGAGGCCTGCGACGAAATCGGCCTCTATGTCCTCGACGAGCTCAGCGGCTGGCAACACGCGCATGGCACGCCCGTCGGCCGCCTCCTCGTGCGCGAGCTGGTTGAGCGCGACGTCAACCACCCGAGCATCATCATCTGGGACAACGGCAACGAGGGCGGCTGGAACCGCGACCTCGACGGCGACTTCGCCCTCTACGATCCGCAAAAGCGCCCGGTCATCCACCCGTGGGATCCCTTCGGTGGCATCGATACCAAGCACTACACCGGCTACGCCGACCACGTCCGCCGGCTCAAGGGCCCGAATCTCGTCATGCCGACCGAGATCCTGCACGCGCTCTACGACGGCGGCGCCGGTGCGGGCCTGCACGACTACTGGAAGGCCATCATGGATTCGCCGTTCGGCGCGGGCGCCTTCATCTGGGATTTCGCCGACGAGGCCATCGTGCGCTCCGACCGCGGCGGCGCGCTCGACCCGTTCAGCACCTTCGCGACCGACGGCATCGTCGGCCCGCGCTTCGAGAAGGAAGGCAGCTATTACACCGTGCGGCAGGTCTGGTCGCCGGTGCAGATCGATGCGCCCGTGCTCGACGAGAAATTCGACGGCACGCTCACGCTCCACAATCGCTACGACTTTACCTCCCTCGCCGACTGTCGCGTCGAGTGGTCGCTCACGCGCTTCGAAGGCGCCGGCTCCGCGCTCGCCAGCGGCCAGACGGCCGGGCCTGATATCGCCCCGCATGGCAGCGGCCGGCTGAAAATCAGCCTCCCCGCCAACTGGCGCGAGGCCGATGCTCTCGCCGTCACGGTGAAAGACCCGCGCGGGGAAGTGCTGTGGACCTGGACTTGGGCGACCCCCGCACTGGCGAAGCACACGGCCGCACTCATAAACCCCGGCAAGGGCTCTGCGCCGAAGATCGGGAAGACCCCCGACCGGGTTTCGCTCTCGGCCGGAGCTGTGACCGCCAGCTTCGACGCCAAGACCGGTTTGCTCCAGTCACTGCGTTCCGGCGACAAGACCTACGCCTTCGCCAACGGCCCCCGCCTCACCTACGCGCGGCCGGTCGCCGCCGCCCCGGTGGCCTGGCTGCCGTGGCGCGACAACACGCCGGCCACCGAAACCACCCGCTTCCTCGCCACCCCGCAGACCGCCAGCGTGCTCGAGGTGGAAATCGAGACACCTAAGGGCATGCCCTACACCGCATATCAACTCGAGCTCTCCCCCGACGGCGAGAAATGGCACACGATTTACGATGCCTCGCGCCGTCCGGGTGACGGCGGCCGTTACGACTTCCCGCCGCAACGCGTGGCCGCCGTGCGCCTGTCAAAGTTGATGCACTCCGACGGTTCGCCCGCACAGCTGAAAGCCGTGAAAATCGGCCACGCCGCCGGACGCTTCCCCGCCGAGACCGCGGGCAGCATGACAGTGACCACCGGCACCGATGCCAGCGGCACGTGGCTGGAAAGTCGCGGTGGCCAGACGAACTTCAAGTGGACGCTCGGCGGCGACGGTAAGCTACGGCTCGACTACGAGTATGCGCTGGAAGGCAGCTTCAACTATCACGGCATCACCTTCGATCATGACGAGGAGGCGATGAAGTCCCTGCGCTGGCTCGGCGAGGGCCCATATCGCGTCTGGCAAAACCGGCTGCACGGCACCGCACTCGGCGTGCACGAGAACGCGCGGCATGTATTCCAGCCCGGCGAGTCGTTCCGCTATCCCGAGTTCGAGGGCTTCTTCGCCGGCGTCCGCTGGGCGCGGCTCGACACCGCGGCCGGCCCGCTGGGCATCGTGTCCGACAACCCGGGCGCCTACCTCCGCGTCGGCACTCCGCGCCTCAGCCATCCGAGCACCGCGGTTGATTTTCCGGCGGGCGATCTCTCCTTCCTCCACGCCATCCCCGGCATGGGCTCGAAGTTCAAGACTCCCGAGGTCTCGGGTCCAAGCGCCGCGGCGGCGCAAGCCAGCGGCACCTACAAGGGCACGCTGGTGTTCATCCCGGGCGAGGTGCCGCGGTAAAAATCAAAACGCCAAAATTCCAAAGGCCAAAGAATTCCAAAAGCCGGAACGCTTGGGCTGACTTGGCCGTTTGGACCTTTGGCCTTTGCGATTTGCCGGCGCCCGGCGCCGGTCAGATGTGCTTCGAGTCCGTCTCGTCCTTCTTCACGTAACCGCTTTCCTGACGCTGGTGGTTCACGGCGTTCTTCTTCAGGTAGGCCTGGTAAACATCGTCCGGCGTCATGCCGAGGGTCTGCGCCAGCGACACCAGGAAGTGGAAAAGGTCCACGACCTCGACCTTGGCGTTCTGCTCGTCGAACTTCTGGTATTTGGCCCACCACTTCCAGGGAACGCTGTCGATCAGCTCGGCCGTCTCCTGTTGCATGGCCCGGGTATAATTAAGGATCCACTTCGCCTTTTCCTCGTCGGTCGGCGGGGGCAGATTCACTCCAATGCGCTTATTCAGCGCATCTTGCATACGAAAGATCTCCTCGAGTTTGTCCATGGCCGGGGAGCGTGGGAGGCCCCCCGGCGGCTGGCAAGCCCGCCGCCCGGGAAATTTAAGTTGCCCTGCCCCTGTGAATAACCGACTTTGCCGGGCTATTGCCGCTGTTGAGCGAGATTTTCGAGCTCCGGCTGGCATCCACTACCCGCGCCGCCAACCCTTTGGCAGGCGCTCTCAACCAACAACATAGATAGACATGTCCTCCACAGAATCGTCCGGTGCTCCTGCCGAAGCCACCGCGACCACCCCGGCGCCTGACGCCGCGTTCCCTACATTCGGCTCCACCCGCGGCTCCGGCCTCGCCCGCGGCAAACGTCCCGCCGCCGGTCCCGCCGCCTCCACCGCGGCTTCCACTGAATACACGCCGACCGCCATCGAAGTCGTCAACGCTCCGCGTGAATACCAGAACCCGTTCGCCCCGGCCGAAACGCCGGTCGCGTCCGCTCCCGCCCCGAAGCCCTTCGAACCGGCTCCGTTTGTCATCACCCCCGCCCCGGCCCGCGCCGAACGCGCCCCGGAGGCTCCCGCCCGCGAATACTCCGCGCCCGTTGCTGATGCCGCTCCCGCCGCCCCCGTCCAAAACGACGAGCCGGCTGAGCTGAACATCCTCGAGCCGGCCCAGCAGAAGACCGCGCCCGCCCAGACCTGGGAGAGCGAGGGCTTCAAGCCCGCCCGCAGCGAGTCCCGCAGCGAGCGCGAGCCCCGCACGGAGCGTCCGCGCCGCGAAGAGCGCACCGAGCGTCCGGCCGACGAGCCGGTTGACATCGCCTCGATCCCCCCGCAGTTCCTCTACGTGCGTCCGGGCCACACCTACGTGCCGACCCCGCGCAACATGGGCGGCGCCCCGCGCGAGCGCAGCGAGCGCCCGGAGCGTTCCGAGCGTCCGTCCGCCCCGATCCACGGTTCGCCCGAGCGCGCCATGGAGACGTCCGCGGAAGTCCCCGCCCAGTCGGGTGGTTTCTTCGGCTGGCTGAAGTCCCTCTTCGGTGGTTCCGCCTCGGCGGAGACCGCCGCGGCCCCGAGCGCCAACGGCGAGCATCGCCGTGAAGGCGGCGGCCAGCGTCGTCACCGTGGCGGCCGCAATCGCGGTGGTCAGGGCGGCGGTTACCAGGGCGGCGGCGAAGGCGGCCGTGGCCGCGGTCGCGGCGGCCGTGGTCGCAGCGGCGGCGGTGGCGGCGGCTACCGCTCCGAAGGCAGCAGCCAGGGCGGAGTCTGAGCCACTTAAACCTTGCCCCGCGCCTCGTGCGCGAATCGATTCAAAGGCGTCCGCTCCCGCGGGCGCCTTTTTCTTTGTCCGACGCTTATTGCTTACAGCTGATCGCTTAAAGCTCCTTCATGTCCGATCTCATCATCCACGGCGGCAAACCCCTGAGCGGCACCATCACGCCGTCGGGCAACAAGAACTCCGTCCTGCCCATCCTCTGCGCGACGCTGCTGACCGACGCCAAGGTCGTCCTCCGCAACGTCCCGCACATCACCGACGTCGAGAAGCTCGTCACCTTCTTCTCCGAGCAGGGCTCGGTCGTCGCGTGGGACCGCGCCGCCGGCACGATCACCCTCGACCACTCGGCCTTCGACGCCGGCCGCCTCAACGGCGAGCTGCCCGCGGGCATGCGTTCCTCCGTGCTTCTCTTCGCGCCGCTCCTGCAGCGCATGAAGAAGATCACGCTGCCGACCAACGCCAAGGGCTGCTCCCTCGGCATCCGTGAGCTCGACCCGCACCTCGAGATCCTGGAAAAACTCGGCGCGAAGATCACCCACAACGGCGACCTGAAGATGTCGCTCAAGGGCCGCTTCCGGGGCGCCCGCCACTGGCCGGACTACATGTCGGTCACCGCCACCGAGAATTTCGTCATGGCCGCCGTGCTCGCCGAGGGCGAGTCCGTCCTCCTCAACGCCGCCAGCGAGCCGCACGTGCAGGACCTCTGCGCCGTCCTCGCGGGCATGGGCGCGAAGATCAGCGGCCTCGGCACCAGCCAGCTCACCGTCACCGGCGTCGCGAAGCTCCGGGGCGGCGTGTTCACCATCAACACCGACCACCACGAGGTCGTCACCTTCCTCGCCCTCGGCGCCATCACCGGCGGCGAGGTGCGCGTGAGGAATTCCCTGCCCCACCACTTCGACCTCATCAACCGCTCCTTCGCCAAGCTGGGCGTGAAGATCGAATACGAGGGCGACACCGCCATCGTCCGCAAGCGGCAGAAACTCGTCGTCACCGAGCCCTTCACCTCGAACCTGCTCCCGAAGATCGAGGCCGCGCCGTGGCCGTATTTTCCGGTGGACCTGCTGCCCGTCATGATCGCCCTGGCCGTCCGGGCCGAGGGCACGGTGATGTTCTGGAACAAGGTCTACGAGGGCGGCTTCACCTGGATGTCCGAGCTGTCAAAGTTCGGCGCGCACATCGTCGTCAGCGACCCGCACCGCATCACGGTCTTCGGCGCCAAGCCGCTGCGCCCGGCCACGGCCGAGGCCCCCTACATCATCCGCGCCGCCGTCGCCCTCTACATGGTCGCCGCGAGCATCCCGGGGAAATCCGTGGTCAAGAACGCCGACACCATCAAGCGCGCCCACCCGAACTTCGTGGAAAACCTCCGCAGCCTCGGCGCCGACGTCGAATGGAAATAAGGCTCTCTCAACGCAAAGACGCAGGGACGCCAAGCAACCCACGACAATCAATTTTCCCTGCCTCTCTTCGCGACTCTGCGCCTTTGCGCTAAATAATGCCTTCTCCTGACCAAACCCCCAAGGGCGCCGGTTTCCTCACCACCGCGCTGACCGCCCCCGTCTCCCCGGCCGAGGCCGCGCTGCGGCCCCTTTCCTTCTCCGACTTCGCCGGCCAGCCGAAGACCGTCGAGCGCCTCAAGGTCATGGTCGGCGCCGCCAAGCGCCGCGGCGAATCGCTCAACCATATCCTCCTCTCCGGTCCGCCGGGTCTCGGCAAGACCACCCTCGCCTTCATCCTCGGCCACGAGCTCGGCCGCAATGTCCGCGTTACCTCCGGTCCTGTCATCGAGAAGGCGGGCGACCTCGCCGGCCTGCTGACGAACATGGAGGAGGGCGACATCCTCTTCATCGACGAGATCCACCGCATCCCGAAGACCGTCGAGGAATACCTCTACAGCGCGATGGAGGACTTCCGCCTCGACATCATGATCGACCAGGGGCCCAACGCGCGCAGCGTCCGCCTCTCGATCCCGAAGTTCACGCTCATCGGCGCCACCACGCGCTCCGGCCTGCTCACCGCCCCGCTGCGCTCACGCTTCACGCTCAACACCCGCCTCGACTACTACGAGCGCAGCACGCTCGAGGGCATCGTCACCCGCAGCTGCGGCCTGCTCAAGGTCGACCTCGACGCCGGCGGTGCCCAGGAAATCGCCAAACGCGCCCGCGGCACGCCGCGCATCGCCAACAACCTCGTCAACTTCTGCCGCGACTACGCCTCCGAGAAGGCCAAGGGCCGCATCACCCAGCCCGTCGCCGCCGCCGCGCTCGAGCTCCTCGAGATCGACGCCGCCGGCCTCGACGAGATGGACAAGCGCGTGCTGCGCCTGATGGCCGAGAATTATGCCGGCGGCCCCGTCGGCCTCGGCACCATTGCCATCGCCGTCGGCGAGGAAGCCGACACCCTTGAGGAGGTTCACGAGCCCTTTTTGATCCAGGAAGGCTACCTCGCCCGCACCGCCCAGGGCCGCATCCTCACCGCGAAAGGCTACGGCGCCATCGGCCTCAAGGCCGCAACCGGCGACGGCAGCCAGGCGACACTGCTTTGAGATGGAGCTGTCCCGCGGCTTCAAGCGCCTCCTGGTCGTCGCGGCGATCGCCTATGCGGCTTTCTTGGTCTGGTATCACTGCCCCTATGCCGGTGGCTCCGATTCCTCCGGTTACCTGAACAGCGCCAAGCTGCTGCTGGCCGGAAAAATCACCACCCAGCCGCGCCTGCTGGCCGGCGCATCCACGGTCCTGCAGGACCCGCTGCATTACGTGGCCCCGGGCTTCCGTCTCACGCTCGAACAGCCGGGCGTTTCCCCGACCTACCCGATCGGCCTGCCGCTGCATCTCGCCGCCGCCGGACTTGTGGTGGGCCTCGGGCATGCCGCGACCCTCGTCAGCGTCCTGGCCGCGGCCGCCCTGGCGTTCCTGCTCTACCACACCGCCCGCGACCTTGGCGTCCGGCCCGATTGGAGCGCCAGCCTCGCCGCGCTCTTCCTGTTGTCGCCGCTGACCCTGTTCCTGGCACTCCAGCCGCTGAGCGACCTGCTCGCCACGACCTGGGCGGTCGCCTTGATGCTTTTCGCACTGCGGGCCGACCGCCATACCGGCTGGGCCACCGCCGCCGGCCTGGCGCTCGCGGTCGCCGTGCTGGTGCGCCCGACCAACCTGCTTCTTTTCCTGCCGGCCGCGGTCGCCCTGCCGCGACGGCTCCGGCCCTGGCTCGCCTTCCTGGGCGCGGGCCTGCCCGGCGCCGCGTTCCTCGCGTTCTACAATCACACCCTGCACGGCGCCGCCTGGTCCACCGGTTACGGCTCGCTGAGCTATCTCGTCGACCGGGCATACATCTGGGTCACGCTGCGGCACTACGCGACCTGGCTGCCCGTGATCGCCACCCCCCTCAGCCTCGCGGCGCTGGCGCTGCCCTGGCTGCGGCTCGAGCGCCGGAAAAAGGCGGTCCTCCTCACCTGGATCGGCAGCCTGCTGGTCTTTTACTCCGGCTATTACTGCACGCATGAGGCCTGGTGGTATCTGCGCTTCATCCTGCCGGCGCTGCCGGCCGTTGGCATCGCCGCGACGCTGGCGCTGCAGGCCGTCCCCTATCCCGGCTGGCTGATCTCGGCGCATCCCCTGGCTGCCGGTGGCACCACCTCCGCTACCGGCCGAGGCCTGCGGATCACCTTGCCCCCGCTGCTGTTGGTTTTTGCCGCGCTCTGGCTGGTCAGCTGGAACCGGCATTTCCATGTCGGAAGCGTCGAGCTTGAGGAACGTCCCTACCGCCAGGTCGGCCGCTGGGCGGCGGAAGAGCTGCCGGCCAACGCGGTGCTGTGCGCCGACCAGGTGGCCGGCGCCGTGATCTTTTACTCCGACAAACCCTTCATCCGGCCCGACCGTTTCACGCCAGAAACCTACGCGAGGTTCAACGCCTTCCTCGCGGAAAAAAACCTCGAGCTTTACGCCGCGCTCTTCTCCTACGAAGAACCCGACGTCTTCCAGCACCATATGCCCGGCCGGTGGGAGCCGGTGCAGCGTTTCCGCCAAGTCACGATCTGGCGCCGCACCGGGCTGAAGTCCGCGCCCTGAAACACCCCGGCCGGGACCGGGATGGGCACAGGCTACCTGCCGCCGCCGGCGGTCGCGGCATTCATTTCGAGTGAATACCAGTTGATCCGACGGGTGCAGAACATCACGAGCGCCAGCGCCCCGAACAGCGCGGCCGTGCCGGCCACCAGCGCATAGTCCTGCGACTTCAGGACGAAATAAAGATAACCATACGTCGCCCCCAGCCCGCTACCAATGATCAGCGTGCGCAAGCCGGTCTTCAGGAAACTCCAGGCATAAAGCGACACGAGCACCGTGCACAGCGCGCCCGCCACCGCGTAGGCGAGGCCGGTCCCTAGGAATTCCGACAGCGCCAGAAAACCGAGGAAGAACAACGCCAGCGCGGCGCCGACCATCGCGTATTGCAGCGGGTGAATCTTCAGCGCCGGCGACGTCACCTCGAACAGGAAGAACACGGCGAATACCAGGACGAAGAACAACACGCCGTATTTCTGCGCCCGCTCGGCCAGGCGGTAGCCGTCCACCGGCTGCGCGAAGGTCACGCCGAAGCTCGCCGCGTCGATCTTCTGCGCCAGTTCCGTCAGGTTCGTGCCGCGTTTGGTCCAGCTTTGCGGAAACCCGCGGCTGAAGTGTGATATCTCCCACTCCGCCGTGAACCCCGCGGGGCCGACTTCCCGTCGCACCGGCAGGTAGGCGCCGCCGAACGACGGGTCCGCCCACGGCGCGGTGAGCTTCACCGTGGTGGCCTTGCCGGCGGGAACGATTTGCAGTCGTTCGCTGCCCTGCAACGCCGCCTCGAATTCAAAATCAATGCGCGCGCCGGGCGCGGGCTCCGCGAGCTTCGCCTCCAGCGGGAGAAAGCCCCCGCCCGCAGCGTCGGCCGACTCGAACGCCGCCGCCTTGCCGCCCGCCGGCTGGAAGGCCGAGACGGTGCGGATGCCGCGCAGGTCAGAGACGCCGAACAGCACCTTGGCCTGCGCCCAGTCGATCCGTTCGGACTCGATGCCGGCTGCGGCAAAGTCCGGCACAAACCCGCCGGCGAACTTCAGCCGCGTGGCATACACCACCGCATCGTAGATGCCGCGGCGACGCACCTCGGGCTCCACCGTGCCCGCCACCGCCAGCTTGTCCGGCAGGAAATACGCCGTCGTCCACTGCAGGCCCGGCTCCTCGACCGACACGACCTTTTCGCCCACGACCTTCTGGCGGACGAGCATGGTCTTGTAGGCGTAGGGCACGGCCAGCACCGGGCCGGTGACCTGCTGCGCCTTGCCCCACAGCCCGGCGATCTCCGCGGTCGCCTGGTCCTGGTAACCCTGCCGCTCGCGCAGCACGCCGTTCGTCATGAACAGCGGGATGTGCAGGAACGGGATGAGCAGGCAGATGCTCGTGATCTTCAGGAAGACCGCCAGCCGCCGCGAACCCGGCGTGGGAATGACAGGAGGTTGGGCGATATCCATGCCCCCATCCTGCCGAACCAATGTGAAGCCCGTGTGAAGTCCCTGCGAAATCGCGCGGAAATCAGCCCGCAGGACACGTCACCTATTAAGTGACATGTTCAGGAACTGGCCGGCACCCAGAACACGGCCCGGGCGCCGCCTTCCTGGCGGTTCCTCAGGGTCGCGTCGCCGCCGTGCAGGTGGGCGATCTCGCGCACCAGCGCCAGGCCGAGCCCCGTGCTCTTCCGCTCCGTGCCGGGCCGCGGCAGCGAATAAAACCGCTCGAACACCCGCGGCAGCGCATAGTCCGGCACGCCAGGGCCGCTGTCCTCCACCGTGAAATTGATCCGGCCGGATTCTATCGCACCGCGCAATGTCACCGCGCCGCCCGGCGGCGAAAAATCCAGCGCGTTCTGCAGCAGGTTGACCAGCGCCTCGCGCAACAGCACCCGCTCGCCGCGCAGGGTGGCCGCGGCCGTTTCAACGCTCAGCGTGACCCGCGCCGCCTCATAGGCCGGCCGCAACGCCGCGACCGCCTCCGCCGCCAGCCCGGCGGCCTCGACGGCCTCCGTCTGCCGCAACGCCTTGCGGGCCTCCAGCGACGACAGCTCGAGCAGCCGCTCGATGATCTGCTGAATGCGCGCGGCCTCGCCCCGGATGTTGCCCAGGAATTTCGCCCGCTGCTCCGCCGGCATAGCCTCATCCATCAACTCGGCGGCGCCGCGGATCGCGGCCAGCGGCGCCTTCACCTCGTGCGCCAGCGTCTGTGTGTAGCGCTCGACATGCTGCCGGCCCTCCAGCGCATCGCGCATCTCCTCGAAGGCCCGGCTGAGCTCGGCGATCTCCTTCGCGCGCGACTTGGGCGGCGGTGGCACCCGGCCGTCGCGGACCTCCCGGGCATAGACCGTCAGGCGCTCGAGCGAATGCGTGAGCCGGGCAGAGATCCACCACCCGGCCACGATCATCACCAGCGCGATTGCGCCGGTCATCCAGACCAGCCTCCAGCGGGCGGCGCTGATGCCCTCGGTCACCGTCGCCAGCGGCCGGCCGACCCCCACCCAGCCGAGCATGGCCCCGTTAAAGCGCACCGGCGCGAAGACCCGCAGTTCGTTGTCCACGATCGCCACGTTCGGCACCGAGTAATTTTCCGAGGCGATCTTGCCCCCGCCATACATCACGCGCTCGTAGGTCCGCCCGACGTCCCGCCCGGCCGCATCGAAAATCACCCGGTCGTCCGCGTCACAGGCAAAGACGCGCAGCACCTCGGTGCCCGGAGGCAGGCTGGCTAGTTTCCGGGTCCAGTCCTCCACCCGGGCGGTGGGCGTGGCGTAGGCGGCGAGATAGGCCGCCGTGTCGCCCAGCGTGCGCCGCATCGACTCGACATACCGCAGCCGCACATCGCGCAGCACCAGGCCCATCAGCACGACGAAACCCACCGCCGAGGCCGCCACATACACCACGAAGATGGCCGTGCGGATCCTCACGACTCGCGCAATGAATAACCCAGCCCGCGGTGCGTCACGATCGGGTCGGCGTCCGGCGCGGCGTCGCGGAGCTTGGCGCGGAGCGTCTTGATGTGCGCGTCCACCGTGCGGTCAAACGCGGCGCCGGGGTCTTCCCACGCCGCCGTCATGAGCTGGTCGCGGCTGAACACCCGGCCGGGCGCGGCCAGTAGCGCGGCGAGCAACCGGTATTCGTTGCGCGTCAGGTCGAGCGCCTTCCCGTGGAAACTGATGCGGCACTTCGCCCCGTCGTGCGTCCACCCGGTGGGCGCCGTGCCGGCCGCCGGCGTGCCGTTGCTCCGGCGCAGCACGGCCCGGATGCGGGCGGTGAGCTCGCGGGGGCTGAAGGGCTTGGCGAGGTAGTCGTCGGCACCAAGCTCGAGCCCGACGATCTTGTCCACCTCGCTGCTGCGGGCGGTCAGGAAAATCACCGGCACGGCATGGCGCTTGCGCAGCTCGCGACAAACATCGAGCCCGCTCATGTCGGGCAGGCCGACATCCAGCACCACCAGGGCCACCGGTTGCGCCGCCAGGACCGGGAGCGCCTCACGCCCCGTGGTTTTCCAGATCGGCGCGAAGCCCTCCGTCGACAGCGCGTAAGTGATGGTCTCGGCGATGGCGGCCTCGTCTTCGACGACAAGGATGGTCTGGCGCGCGGGCGGCATGAGGGGCTTTGTGCCGGCTAGGCGCGACCGGTTCAAGCTGCCTCTACAGGTCGCCGAGTTGCGGCCGGAGCACGATCTCCTCGACCACCGTGCGGCGGCTGAGGCGGTAAACGTCGAGGATCGCCCGCGCGATGTCCTCGGCCGGCATGATGCGCGCCGGCTTCACGCCGGACTTGCTCCATGAGGGCGACCAAGTGGCCCCGGGATGCACACAGCACACCCGGATGCCCGCGTCCTTCGTCTCGGCGCGCAGGACCTTGGCGAGGCCGGTCACGCCGAACTTCGCCGCGCAATACGCCGCGGCCTGCGGGTAGGCCCCGAGGCCGGCGATCGAGCTCATGAAAAAAACGTCGCCGCGCTTCCGCTTCACCATCGCGGGGAGGAGGGCGTGGGTGACGAGGAACGCGCTGCGCAGGTTCGTCGCGATCATGTCGTCGAACGCGGCCACGCTCGTCTTCACGAACGGCGCCATGGTGAAGGCGCCGGCGTTGTTGATGAGCACGTCCACGGGCCCGAAGTGTTTCGCCACGATCCGGGCCATCGCCGTGACCGCCTTCTCCCTGGTCACGTCGCAGGGGAAGAGCTCCACCTCGGCGCCGAGCTTCAAGCATTCGCGCGCGGTGACGCGGAGGTTCTTTTCGTTGCGCGCCACGAGCGCCAGGCGGACGCCCGGCAGCTCGGCCGCGAACACCTGGGCGATGGCCGCGCCGATGCCCTGCGAGGCGCCGGTGATGAGAATGACGGGACTGGGATTCATGAAGTTATTTTCACGCAAAGGCGCAAAGACGCCAAGGGAGGAATTCCTTCTCCGCGGCTTGGCGTGAGCTATCTCAGCACAGCAGCGAGCCGAAGTCCATGAAGTCGGCCTTGAAGCCGTCCTTCACGCCCTTGCAGATCACGCTCACGGCGTCGTGCGAGTGCAGCGACTCCAGGTGCGAGCAGGCGATGCGGAAGTCGGCGATGCGCTTGTCGCGGTCGAACTCGAGGTAGAGCAGCCGGGCGGCGTCCTCGACGAACTTCAGGTAGGCGCCGTTGAGCTCGGCGAAGGCCTGCTCGTCCTCGCGCTTCACCATGACCTGCGTCTCGGTGCGCAGGGCCCTGAGGCACAGGGCGTGCACGTCCTCGATCCAGATCTTCTTCCCCTCCACCTCCTCGATGGTGATGCGCGCCTTGCTGCGCTGGGAGTGCGGGACGCCGTAGGCCTTGCGCTTGTCGCGGGCGTGCTCGGCCAGCTCGGCGGAGCACGGACAGGCCGACGAGTAGACGAAGTCGAAGTGGATGAAGCGGCGGTAGCGGCCGTCGCGCGTCATCACGCCCTCGAAGGCCACGTTGTAGAACTGGTAGCCCTCGAGCCCGGTGCGCAGGCTCGGGCGCAGCATCGGGTAGGAGAAGGCGATCTTCAGGCGCGCGTCCTTGGTCACCACCTTGCGGAGGTAGCCCTTGAGGATCTTGCCCATCCACTCGCCGGTGGTGACGCCGTCCTTGTGCTCGTAGAAGGAGCGCATGATGCGGCTCATGTTGATGCCCTTGAGGTCCGCCTCGAGCGAGACGGTGCCGGTGACGCTGGTCTCCAGCGTGAGGACCTTGCCGGCCTTCGTGCGGTATTTGAGCGGCAGCTTGAAGTTGTGGATGCCGACCTGCTGGATCGGGACATGCACGCCCCGCACGGTCTCGTTGGCGACCTCCATCATGTCGGGCAGCGTGGCGCGGTAGGCGGCGGTCGGCTTGAACTTCTTGTCGTAACCGCGCTTGATCGGCGGTTCCTGCCCGCAGCTGGAGCGGTGGAGATACATTTGTTTCATGGCGTGGGGCGGGTCGTTTTTGGTTTGTTGACCGCGGGTGACGTGACCGCGGGAAAAATCAGCCGGCGGCGGGGCCGAAGAACTCGGCGTAGTTGCGCGGGGTCTCGTAAAGCCGGACGCAGTGCAGCGTGGCGGGCGCCGGGATGTGCGGGGCGATCTGCTGCCAGAACGCGATGACTAGGTTCTCGGTGGAGGGGATGATGCCGCGCAGGAAGGGCACCTCGTCGTTGAGGTTGCGGTGGTCGCACTTGTCCACGACCGCGCGGTTCAGGATCCGCTTCAGTTCGCCCAGGTCGATGATGTAGCCGGTGACGGGGTCCGGCACGCCCTTGAGCGTGACCTCGAGCACGTAGTTGTGGCCGTGCCAGTGCGGGTTGGTGCACAGGCCGTATTGCTTCCTGTTCCAAGCCTGGCTCTTCGTCGGGTTGTGCAGGCGGTGCGCGGAGTTGAAATGCACCTGCCGGGTGATGAACACCGTGCCGCTCAGGACGCGCACGGACTTCACGGGCTTGGTTCGACTGGGGGCCTGCTTCGGCATGGAGGGTCAAGGCAAGCCAGTTTCCGGCGCGCGTCAACCACTCCGACACCGTCCGCGCATAGGCCAAAATAACCATTGCCCGCGCCGCCCCGCCGGGCGTTCAATCGCGGCCATGGCCATGCGGTTCAGCATCCTCGGCAGCGGCAGTGCCGGCAACTCGGCCCTGCTCCAGACGGACAACACCCGCGTGCTCGTCGACGCCGGGTTCTCCGCCCGGCGCCTGGCCGGGCTCCTTGAGGAACTCGGCGAGTCGCTCGAGCGCATCGACGCGATCTTCCTGACCCACGAGCACAGCGACCACGCCGCCGGCCTCACCGGCCTCGCCCGCTTCCCGGGCATCAAGGTCTTCGCCAACCGCGCCACCGCCACCACCCTTCAGGCCGGCCTCAAGCACCGCGTGGACTGGCAGCTCTTCGAGACGGGCGGCACCTTCCGTTTCCGCGACCTCGAGGTCAGCAGCTTCGCGGTGCCGCACGACGCGCAGGATCCCGTCGGCTTCCTCATCGCCCACGGCGAGGACGACCTGCTCTCGCCGCGCCGCAGCCTCGCCTGGCTGACCGACCTCGGCCACGCCCCGCTGCACGTGCGCGAGCGCATCCGCGAGGCCGACGTGCTCGTCGTCGAGGCCAACCACTGCCCGCAGATGCTCGAGGCCGACACCAAGCGCCCGTGGTCGACCAAGCAGCGCATCAGCGGCCGCCACGGCCATCTTTCCAACGCCGCGGCCCGCGAACTGCTGGAGAGCGCCGCCAGCCCGCGCTGGCGCCACGTGTTCCTCACCCACCTCTCCCGCGACTGCAACTCCCCCGCCGCCGTCGCCGCCGCCTGCGGCGCCGTGCTCACCGCGCGCGCCTGCGGCTTCTCCGTCGTCGCCCCCGGCGGCGGCACTCCGTTCTTCGACTGCTGACCACCATGCCCGCCAACCTCCGCCGCACCAAGATCATCGCCACCCTCGGGCCCGCCACCGAGAGCGAGGAGATGCTCGTCAAGCTCATCACCGCCGGCGTCGACGTCGTCCGCCTCAACATGGCGCACGCCAAGCACGACTGGACGCGCATGATCATCCGCCGCATCCGCGCCGCCTCCGTCACCGCCGGCCGCGAGGTCGCCATCATGATGGACATCAAGGGCCCGGAGATCCGCACCGGCGACCTCGAGGTGCCCATCGAACTCAAGCCGGGCGAGATCTTTGACTTCACCGTCAAGCCCGGCGAGCACGCCGGCGGCGCCGAGGTCCGCTCCGTCGACGTCAACTACCGCGACCTCGTCAACGACATCAAGGTCGGCGACACCGTGCTCGTGGACAGCGGCCTGATCCGCCTCGAGGTGCTCTCGAAGGACCACGCCCACATCCGCTGCCGCGTCCTCACCCCCGGCTCCCTCACCTCGCGCCGGCACATCAACCTGCCCGGCGTGAAGGTCAACCTGCCCTCCTTCACCCAGAAGGACCGCGCCGACACGCTCGTCGGCATCGCCGAGGGCGTCGACTTCATCGCGCTGTCGTTCGTCCGGGAGGCCCACGACATCGACCTGCTCCGCCTTTTCCTGAAGGAGAACAAGTCCCGCGCCCGCATCGTCGCCAAGATCGAGGACCAGTCCGCCATCGACAACCTCGACGACATCATCCGCGCCACCGACGTCCTCATGGTCGCCCGCGGCGACCTCGGCATCGAGGTGCCGCTGCGCGAGCTGCCGGTCATCCAGCGCCGCGCCGTCCGCACCTGCCTCGCCATCGGCCGCCCCGTCATCATCGCCACGCACATGCTCGAGTCGATGATCAGCCAGCCCATGCCGAGCCGCGCCGAGATCACCGACGTCGCCAACGCCGTCTACGAGCAGGCCGACTGCGTCATGCTCTCCGGCGAGACCACCGTCGGCAAATACCCGCTTGAGTGCGTGCAGATCCTCGACTCCATCGCGCGCCGCATCGAGGAGGAGCTGGCGCAGGACTTCCCCGAGCCCGCCGTCTTCATCCAGGAGCGCATGAAGGTCTTCCGGGCCGCCGTCGTGCTGGCCAACGAGTTCCCCCGCTCACTCATCCTCGTCTTCACCCGCCACGGCACCAACGCCGCGGGCCTCTCCGCCCACCGCCCGCCGCGCGCGCCCATCCTCGCCGTGACCGACTCCCTCGAGACCCTGCGCCACCTGAAGATG
>Ga0208512_100028_pt1 | contig 51929 bp, 48 predicted proteins | sample LakWasMet40_LOW7_2_FD_183880 | JGI IMG/M metagenome (GOLD analysis project Ga0208512, IMG submission 183880) | Freshwater sediment methanotrophic microbial communities from Lake Washington under simulated oxygen tension - Sediment Metagenome... | ecosystem: Environmental > Aquatic > Freshwater >...
CTACATTGAGTTGTTCTACAACTCAAAACGACGTCATAATTCTAATAACTTGTTATCTCCGATAGACTACGAAAATCAATTCAGAAAAACGGCTGATTAGTGTCTATAAAATTGGTGGCGATTCAATGAGTGTCTTATTAAACAGTTCAAAATCGGTGGTATAGAGGTTGAAATGACATTAATAGAGTTGATTAAGTTGATGGGATGGGATAGGGGTGGCAATCAAATGGAGTCACTTATTATGTCACTGAAAAAACTCAACACTTCTACAATTAATATTAATACACCGAAGTATTGGTACAGCGGCGGTTTGGTTGATCGTGCTGTGTATGAAGATGGCTCTGGAACAGTCAATGTTAAGCTTGGTGCCGAGGTTGCAAAGATGTATGCAAGCGACAACTGGACTATGCTAGATCTTGAAGAGAGTAGCTCACTTGGTCGAAATTATTTAGCGCGTTGGTTATATAAATTCTATCAATCACATAAGACGCCTTTTGGGTACAAGCTTGAAACCATTAAGAACTTGTCTAATAACGGGCACATTCAAAATAAGGCATTTAACCTCAAACTCAATAAGTCATGTGCACTAATTAATAAGAAGCTAGGGTGGGAGTTCAAGGTTGAAAATAAAAAGTTATATGTTACAAAAAAAGTATTAGCTAAAGAAGGTGAGGGTGTTGAAACGGTGTAACCAACACACTTTTGGTGTAACTAACGAACCTTTGGTGTAACTAACACACTTTTTTGGTGTAACTAATGAACCTTTGGTGTAACGAACGAACCTTTTGGTGTAACTAATGAACCTTTTTGTGTAACTAATGAACCTTTTTGTGTAACTAACACACTTTTTTAAATTTAGAATATCGCTGGAAGCCTTTGCTGTATTGGTTTCCAGCGGTTTCCTAAAAACCAGCTAATACGTTCTTTAATACATTATCTAATACGTTTTTTAATGAGCTTGGTTAGCAGAAAAGTTTTATGCCTCATGTTTACCGGTATATGTAATTGGTTTAGCAGAAGTTCTAGATGGTTTGGCTAACGGCGTATTCAAAGAATCCGCAAGGTGGGGGAAAGTTGGTGAAAGGTCAAGTACATGATATAAAACTGAAGATGCTATATTAATTGGGTTGCCCGTATTAAAATCATCGAGAGCTTTATCAGAAAAGAAGTTGGTCGAGTGCAGACCGCGGAATGTCAGTGTAATTGTATCGAAAGTAATTTATCTATGGGGTGGTATGGGACAAGCTAAATACAGAGGCTCGCAACAACAGCGAATAGAACAAGCAAAGCTACGTTTGGCTGGTGAGGCTATGTTAGCCAAGGATTCAGGAATTATTATAAATAATACTGATAAAGTTAAAAACAAAGTGCCGCAGACAACAGTTGAAGAATTTGCTGGCGAAATGAGATTGCCAATTGAATTGTTATTAGAGCAACTTAAAAATGCTGGTGTACATAAGTCAAGTGGAGCAGATCTGCTAGTTGAAAGTGATAAGTCTGCTTTGCTAGATCATTTACGTAAAGAGCACGGCACCCTTATGCCCAAGAATAAAATTACGTTAACGCGATTGGACACTAAAAGAACTATTAAGGTTGATGTTCGTAAAAAACGTGTTTTAGAAAGCCCAGATAGTTCAGTTGAGAAAGAAACACATACATCTAGTCAAGATTCCATAAAAGTTAAAGCACCTCACTTAGAAAATATGGAGTCAGTTATAAGGGTTGGGGATGTTGAAGTTCATGACCTTTGTGCTCGGCAAGAAGATGATTTCTTTGACCGCAAGTCAGTTCGTATCAAGCCATCTCAAATTCAGGATGTTGCTGTTGCATTTGCTAATGCTGAAGGCGGTATTATCGTAGTAGGCATTGAAGACGACAATGATAAAAAATTTCCTAACCTTACCGATCGATGGAAGGGAGCCGACCATATTGAGGGCTATAACCCGATTATCGCTAACTTATCTTCTCTCAATCCTAGTATTGATTACGTCCACCAATTTTTATACTGGGATGGTGACTACTCCCAAACATATATCTTAAAATTAACAATCAGGAAGAGCCAAAAGGTCCACGAAACAGCTAAAGGTGATGTCTTATTAAGAAAGGGTGCTCAATCGCTTACCGTAAAAGGGGCGAAAATACAGGAGCTAATGCGCGCCAAGGGAGTAGTTTCGGAGGAAGATACGACCTTAGCAACCATAAGTGCGGATAAAATAATTTATGGTGAGCATCTTAAAAGTTTTCTCTCAAATTTACCTATCACTGACAAGGATCCTGTAAATTTCGCGCTCCAAGAAAACCTACTACCTGAATCAATGAACCCTACGGTCGCTTTGGTACTTCTCTTCTCTAATAATCCAAGTGCTGATATGCCAAGGCAATGTGCAGTCAGAATTGTGCGTTACGACACATCAGAAGAAGAAATTGAACGCAATGCTTTAACTAATGATCTGCACACTATTGAAGGGCCCTTGCATCTGCAAATTGCCGCTGCATTCGAGAAGTTAAAAGAGGTTATCGGAAGATGTGAATGCTGGACTCTAGACGGGCTAAAAGCGCCTGCATATCCGGATGAAGCTCTGTATGAGGTGCTAGTGAATTCGGTTCTTCATCGGGATTACGGCGTATCCGATAATGTCTTAATTAGCGTATATCGTAATCGAATTGAGTTTCGCAGTCCAGGTCGTCTCCCAGGCTTTGTAACAGTAAATAATATTCTGGATGCTCGATTTTCCCGAAATCCTAAGCTGGTTAGGTTCCTAGCTAAGTACCCCGATGCAGCCAACAAAGATCTTGGTGAAGGCATTAATACCGTCTTTGAACGTATGAGCAAGGCTGGGTTTGTTGACCCTATTCTTCGCGATGATGGTGTGAACTTATACGTTACGTTAAAACGTGCACCTAAAGATGACCACACCAGTATTATTAATAAATTTGTTGAAAAGCACGGATATATCAACAACCGCCAAGCACTAGACATCTTAGCTCTTGAGAGTTCTGAGCAAGCGACAGCTTTGTTTAGTAGAATGCGTGAACATAAGATGCTGATTCGCGAGGATGAGAAACAATCAGGAGTCCGCGTTCGATGGGTTAAAGCAAAAACTATATAAGCTAGCTACGCCCTGATTTACCAGTTGCATTTTAATTCAGGTTAGTAATATGGAGGAATTCTGTTATGACAAACAGAATTCCTCCTTCTCTAAATTGGCTAATTGATAAACGCGCTAGAATTGCTGGTGAGATAGAAAAGACCAAGCATTCTTTGAAAAGAGCTCAGGATCTTATTTAGCAACCTTACAGAATAATCATGCTGTTTGATAATTAAAGAAGTTTAGTTGTGCTAGCTCAACCATAACCAATTTGATAGCTCATCCATGTTTGTTACTTCCAATTGGAATTCAGGTGGTATCTGTTTAACAGGGTCTATCGACACTCTAATATCTTGTATCAAATAAGAAGCTAAACATGCACGCGACTGGATGACTTTCTCTGTTAATCCTTCAAGAGACTCATCCATAATTACTCTTGCTTGTTTAGCATCTAACCCTCGATGAGCAGCAATTTTAATGTCTATGATAGTATCCCAACGAATGTCACGTTCTAGATCAATAGGTTTAATTTTAGACTCAGTAGCTGTTCTAATTCGACCAAAAGCAAAATCCCTATAATCATTCCGCAAACAACACCATGCGCGGATATGCCATCTTCTACCTGCTCTAACAATTGTATGCGGCAATATTGTTCTTTCAGTTCCTTCTGGATTCATCATTGACGCGTACTTAATATCAGCCCCAGTTCCAGTTAAACAGGCATTCCTGATAACAGCAAAAATCAATGGGTCTACAGGGGCCAAGTCTGTGCGAACATCCTCAACAGCCGCAGGTGTTTCTCCTTCAATCTCATACAAAAGCTTAATGTAGTCTTCGATATGGGACTTTTTTAGACCATCATGATTTAGTGTAATCACTCGCTTGGCTTCGTCTATGCTAATTAAGTATTCATAAGCAGCTCGAAATTCTGCCGTTAGCCTGCTTGCTTGAACATTCTGAAGTCCAAACAATTCTCGTATACGCTTATTACTTAGCTCACCTTCCCATGTAAGGATTGTAGCTAGAGCTTTTAGTCGTTGATCTCTTAAGTTTGTCTTGTTTCCCATGATATATTGCTATGATTTTTATTATCATATAAGATAATACATCTAATTTTAAATAATCACCAGCCAAGAATAAATAACAATGAATTTTGTCTCACTTCTCTCAACCACCGTCCGCTTATTAGACCTGCACGACTCACAGCGAACATATGGTGGCATGGCCGCTTATGGTGAGGAGAAGAGAACTGGACATAATGATGGAGTTTACCTAGGTATTGCAATTGATATTATCAAACAGCTTTACGCATTAGACCAAACAAGCAGTCATGATTACTTGCCTTTCTACACGATTTTTAATGCAATCAAATCATCACAGAAAAACGTTAATGAAGAAGATGTTCAGTACGTATTGAATGTAATCCGTCGCCCCACAGAATTGTGGTATCAGAGTGACGATGACTACTCATTGATGTCTGAAAAGCGACGTACTGCGTTAATAGAAAAGACTGATTACGCTGATGAATACAGGCTTTCTTCAACAGGTAGAGCTTCTGTAATCCTATCAAGAGAAGCTAATGGCGCATCTTACATTCGAGGTGACGCTTACAACTTACTTCATGCAATTGAGTTCGGTGAATTTATTAAATTGGAGCAGTTCGCAGATGATCTTATTCGTCAGTTGCGTGATGAAATTTTAAATGTCCGCGCTGCAATTGAAAAGGTTGGTAAAACAGAGTCAGCACAAAAGTATATTGATAACTTTGAGCGATATGGCAAGGTCATCAAAGATACTTTAGAAATCATTAGTAAAGCGGAGTTGGCGTTTTCAAGCCTTGAAACACTTGATGTGTTTAATGAGTGGCAAGAACGAAGCAACGCAGACCTTACATATGAAAGCCTTTTCGGCTTGGTAACGCGTGTCAGACAAACACTTGAAGTATTCAACCGAGCTGTACAAGATCTTGTTAGCTCAACACTCAAAGACGGTAGAACTTCGGTTAAACCTCCATCATTCCTAAGCCTAGCACTTAAACAGGTTAGAACGCCTGAAAAAGAAAGCACTATTGATTTTCTAATCAATCAATGGGGAGCACTCAACCTGGCAACCAGCCTACACTCACCACTAGATGGTTATAGTGCCGTGAAAGTAAAAGTGCAGAAAATCGATGCGATTGGCATGGAGTTTGATATTAATGATGTTGAACCTGTATCTAGAGTAGGAAAGCTTGAGTTTATGGATCGACATGGCAAATCAATCTCTCAGGCCTTAAAAGCCGCTCCATTGCGCCTATCTGAGGCAATTAGTAAGGGCTGGTTTATCGTGGACGATAAAACCATGCTAGGCGACCTTGTAGGCATCTTCGTGTCACCTGAATCACTTGACCTCAATAGTGAAGTGCAAATCAGCTTGCTTGATAAGATGAACATTACAGATGTTGGCACTGGTCAATTCTTTTATACAGATTTGGAAATATCAATATTGAATAAGGCGGCATTATGAACAATCACGACCTAGGTAGAGTACATGCATATCTCTTGAGACACAGGTACGTTGAGACAAAATCTAATCGTCGTAACATCAGTAAAGAAGAGAGAGAAGTCGCAACCCTATTACGCGATGCAGATCTTGAAATGAAGGTTCTACTTCGTGAAATATTGAATGGACAAGGATTAGAGTTGGTTCAGTTCGGTGAATTTGATGTTACTGGCATTCAAAGTGGTGCCACAGTGTTTATGGTAGCAAGATTACCAGACACAACTCCATCTATATTCGGTACAGATGCGCTTGATACAAGAATGCGCCAAGTACGGGGAATTCAAAGCGACATGGCTGCCAAGATATGGTTTGTTCAATTGTGGTTCATTCATCTCGATTTAATCTACTCTAGGCGCAATCGTGGGCCGCAGGAAATGCAAGATTATGTTGGGGCAATTTTTAAAAGAGAAACATTAATTGATGCGACACGCGATTACATTAACGATCAGATAAGAAAGACCGACTTATCAACTCTTGCTGATGACACAGTGTATCGCACACTTACTTCACTTAAAGAAGGCTCCGTTGCAGATGCTGTTAATGCGTTCCTAGAATTACTGGTAAATGCAGGCCTGCTTGAGAAAAGTAGCGATGAGACTTACCGCCAAACTTTGTTGTCTGCATACGAAATGAAGGCAAACTACGATAGACAATTATCATCGTTAATGCCAACGGAAGATATTTTTGAATCAGCAACTAACTTGTTAATTCAAGATGAAGAAATGATTGGAGAATAACCATGGCAGTGATTACCCAAATTGAATTGGCAAACTACCTTGGAGAAGGTTTTAAGGTAGATGGCAGACGTGAGTCTGAAGCATGGAATCCACTTTATAGGGCTGTCACATTACCATTACGTGGTCAGTCTGCAGCGATACAAATTGAAAATGGAGACGGTAAGTCTAGCATCTCAGAGGGTTGCATATATTTACTTAGCCGCGACCGCCGCTTAAAGGAGAAAGTATTCTCTCGCTGTGCTCCATCAGAGAATGGTTGGTCTCATGTGCGTATCGAATTTGGCATTAAAGATCAGTCAGAAAACATCCTTCAGCAAGATCTCATTACTGAGTCCCCAGAAGAATTCCCAGGCATTACCTATGTCGTTGGTTTATGTACTAACCGCGATACAAAAGAAGCTAATTTCTACATATACAACGGGACTCTCAGCGATGCGCCTGTTTACAAGAATAATGGTACGGGACTGATGCTTATTGATAATGACGCATTCAAGAAATCCGTCGAAAGAATTAGTGGCAGTAAATGGAATAAATGGTCAAGGAAGGCCGACTGGGAAGAAGACATTAAGCAATTTGTTGATACGGAAGTTGTACGCCAAAACGTAGAGTTTCAAATTACAGGTGCTGGCGATGCTTCTGCGATGTTGCATAATATCAAGCCAGAAGCTGGAGAATCATTTGATGCAGCTTTCTTCCGCCACCTGATTGCACCAGAGCTTCTCAAGAACCCAATGGGTAATGAGGAGAAGGATGAGCATCAGTTTGAAGACACTCTAGTTAAAACATTGCAGGGCGTATCATCCGCAATGGTTGAAATTGCTTCCAAAGAGGCTGAATATGATAATGCAGCCGATGCATTAACCAAATTTGAGCCAGTGATTGAAAAGGCTGAACTCGTTGTTAAGGCTGATTTTGAGTATAAAACCGAACTTTCAACCATCATAGATGATGCAGCAATAGTACATACCATAACCATTGCAGATCCAATACCTGGCATTCCAAAAATCAATAAAGCCTCATCATGGATAAATGATAAGCGTGTTGTAGAAGTGATATCTCACATGGTCATTGATAAACGTGAGGGAGTTTTAATTACGGATGACGGATTAAGTGCGCTCACTGGGATTCCTACAAGCGAGATTAATCGACGAGCGAAGAATGGACATGCAATAGGTTCGCAACTCATTGATTTTAAATATCATAGCAAGATTTTGTTAGACATTTCATCAGAGACAAGCAGTTCCGATGAAATATCCTATCTTATTCATTTTAAACATCATAGCAAGACTGATGGTAAGCACGGAGGTAGAAGAAACTCAATGACTGGATATAAAATTGATGCAATTCCGTCAATTTTAGATTCAATTGCGAATTTATCTGGAGCCCATACATCTAATCTTGAAAGCCTCCTAACAAGGGCTTTTGGCATTGCGATGACAGAGATTGATGCTAATCCATATCGCCTTGAACGCAATAAGCTTACCAATGAGCTAAACAAAGCTAGATCAGCTCATAAAGCTGCCAAAGACAGTGAAGGTGAATGTCAGCGCGAGATTGAGAGTCTTGAGATGCAAGTTGTTGAAGCTGAAGCTAACCAAATTGCTTATTCAGACTTTGTTCGACGCAAGTCAGAATTTCCAGATCATTTGTACGAATCACCATTGTCTGCACATGAATGGGCTAAGACTGCCTCAAAAGAAGCACAAGATGCATTGTCTATGCATCAAAAAAAGGCAGGGGCTCTAACTGCTGGCTATCAATCCTGGAAGAAATTAATTTCTGAAAATGGAAAAGTGCCTCTTAGTAATGCTCTATCTTATCTTAATGGGCAACACACCAAACTTACAAAAGATAAAAGCGAAGCTATAAAAGACCTTAAAGGTACTCGCGAGGAAGAATCCAAACTGCGAACTTCCCACGACACTGAAAGTAAAAAGCTTCTGGCGCTTTCTTCTAAACAAGTAAAACTTGAAGAGATGAAGTCGCAGTTGCCTGCATTCTTCGAAATATTTGGCGATGTCGATCCAAGCTCACTCAACCCACAAGCAGATTTAAAACAAGCTACCGATAAGAAAAACAGCCTTACCAGACAAATTGTAGAATCAGAGAGTTTGTCTAAGCGCTTTGTGCAGTTAAAACCAGGCGTTGATTTATATGTTTCAACATTTGGCAATGCTGACGTCAATTCACTAAACCCAGTCGCAGATTTAGATAAGCTTCAGCAAGCCATCAATTTAGAAGAAAATGTAATTACTGACCACCAACCATTAGTGGATGCGTTGACTTGGTTTGAAGACCTAAATCCAAACAAGACGCCATCACAATGGTTAATAGATACATCAACTCTCAGAGAAAGACTTAACTCTGAAAGAGCTGGTAATGTCAGTAAAATTGGCAATCTTAATGGTGAGTTAAGCGACCTTGAAACATTTGCGGTAGCAGATGATCGGGTTTATGCACATGCATTACAACTGCTAGAAAATGCCAATATCAATTTTGAGCGGCTTTATGATGTTATTAAAGCGGCTGCCAAGGGAGATCGACTAAATCAGCTATTAACGCTATTCTCTGCTGCGCTATCAGCTCCTGTGGTTACGTCTATCAAGGACGCTGAATCAACTACAGCTTTATTGGAAAAAGAACGTGCGAGTGTACCTGTTTTCCTGAAAGATCAACTCGTTAAATTCGCCAGAAGTGGCGATGTTGAGTCATCGGGAGACCTGGCTTTTAACTTCTTAGTTGGTCGTCGCACAAGGCAGGTTGAGATCCTATTAAATCCTAATTTAATCATTGAGGAGAAAGCTAGGATTAGTCTAGAAATAGACAACTTAACAACAACTAATAACAGTATTAAATCTCAGCTATTAAAAATTGCAGAAGATAGTGATGACGTACGATCTGTACTCATGGCAAAAGATGCAATCTCTAAAGGCTCAGTCAGTAAACATACTGAAGCTACTAATACACTTAACGATCTTCAACGCGAGTTACCAGCATTAAAGAGGCGCGCCTCTCCTGATGTATTATCTGCTATTGAGGCAATGAAGCAGTTTGCTGCTATTGGCGGTAATGATAAGTTAACTCAATTGACTGAAGTTGATTTACCCGCTTTAAAAACCGCATCAGATTCTATTTCAGATGAAATTATTAAACTTGAACAACAGACAACTGACTTAGCGAATAAAGCGCGTATTGCTGCAACAGATTTCAATACATTTGGTGGCGAAGCTGATTATACAAGAGTGTCACAAGAAATTAGTAAGCTAGAACTTAGAGTGAAAGGGCTTCTTGATAGCATTAATGATACTGCTACAAAAATAGAGAATCTAGATAAACTCTCTAAATTTTCCAGCGATCAGTTGTCCGAATTTGAGAGAACTTATTACGTCAAGGTAGAGCAACTTCAAGCGGCAATCGACTTTGAATCTGCAAGCAATGTTTCCTTCATGGAGGCTGCTGACGAGAGTGAGCAAGTAGCAATTGCGCAAATTGATGCAGCAACTGCACGGTTATCAGGTATCGACTTTGAAAAGGCACAACGTTATCTAGAGAGCGTTAAGTCTGGAGACAAAGACATCACTGAGCGTATAGCCAATGCCAAAGCAGCTAAAGTTGCCGCAATTAGTCGTGTTGAAGATGTATCTAAGAACTTACAACGTTTGGATGCGGATATTGCGAATCTCTCTCCATTTGTGGAAGATCTGCATGAGTTGGTTGTAGTAACTCTAGATCAATACAAAAAAATAGCTTTGCTTGGTAATGATGTTCGCCAAAAGTATTTAACTACTAAAATTACCAATCATGAAGTTAGCAGATACGCTGATGAGGTAAGAATTTCTAGTCTTGGAGATAAGCCTGGAACATCAAATGAAAATAAAATTTCCATATATAACCTTAAAGAATCTATAGCTTCTTTAAGAATTGATACGCAGCAGCTTCTGAGGCTTGATAATGCAAGAAGATCTGCATCCGGGGACTTTGATGAAAAGCGTAATGAATTCTGCTCAAAAGCTAGAAATAATGAGATCAAAGGACTTAGCCATTTAGAAATTGAAGATATTGCCAAAGCTAAAACGATTGATGAGTTGAATCACATTCAAGAACTTAAAGGACGCATTGATCTTCAGATTCAACAGAAACAAGCAGAGCTTCAGAAAAGTAAGGACCTAGCGGTAGAAAGTAAAAATGCGTCTATCGATAACATGTCTAAATTTGCTAGACAGGCTGAGATGAATCTTAAGCTAATGGATCGTGTGATGCAGAAGACGCCAAGTGGAAGGTTTTATATTGATGTTCAAATCGCTGATCAAGAAAGGATTACAAGAGTAGTTGAATCACTACTAAACGAAATACAAGATAGAGAACGTTCTTTTAGAGAGCGGTCATCTGTCATGCTTAATGATGATATTGCTAAGCGTAAAGAGATGTACCGTGAATTGGTTAAAAATTCAATCTATCGCAATTTATTTATCAATCCAGTGGTTGAGTTCTCCCATACTGGTATTTGGGATGGTGCTCGCAAACCGATGAACAACGAAATGTCAAAAGGACAGATTACCGCATTACATCTGATGTGGATGATTAAACAAGCTGAATATTCATTGCAGCTTGTTGCTTCAAGATACAGCTCCAAACGTGAGCGTGATACTGCTCTGAAGAATTCTCAGCGCATTTTATTCTTTGATGGTCTATTCTCAAACTTATCTAACGATAACATCATTGATGATGCATTCCAGGGATTGAAATTCGTTGGCGAGAATTTCCAATTAATTGGACTTCTCCATCATCCGCGGTATGTAAATAACGCTGAAATATTCCCGATTCACTTGGTTGGTAAGCGCTTTAAAAACGCTTCTGATACTAAGAAGCGTGGATTCATGGCAGTTCAGCCATGGCAACAAGGTGGTGATATGGCAATGTTTGCAAGTTTCTTTAAACGTAAGGTTGATGATATTCATGTCTGATTTGCAGGAACGAATTTATTCATGGTTGCTCAAGAAGGCAAGGAACAATACTTCGGGAAAAGTAAGAGCAACTGGACTAACTGCAAATCTTTGCCGGGATATTATTAACGATCCAATTGAAATCAGAAAGTCACTAGATAATCTGCGTAGAGATGGCAAGGTTGAATACAGCGCCACATCTAATGGCGAGCCTATAAGTGCTTACATTATTGTTATTGCACCGGCTGTTGAGGTTAAAGAACACGAAGTGAGGTGGATTGATGCATTGAAGGAATCCGATCTCAACGAAAGCGAGATAATCGCTATAGCACCCCTTTATGTGGCAATGGAAGGCATAAATAGTGATCAGATGAAGTCCGTCATTACTGGACTGACCAAATTGCGATCAGATCAACCAAGCCTGTTTGGAAATCCAATATTTAACATCAGTGCTAAATATTTAATTGGCTCATCAAAGCTTTTATCTTCACTCAACAATCGTGCATTAAAAAGCTTTGGTATTGAGATTGATCGATTCGTTGACCGCCCACCATATATCATCGTTGGCGGAAACAGCAATAATCCTGAGGCGGTGATTTTAGTTGAGAACCCTATTTCATTTGAAACAGCCATTCAATCAAGCGCTAGTTTGCGCTGTGCATTTGTATGTACGTTTGGTTTTGGATTAAGCAATCAAGGTAATGATTATGGCAATCAACTAGCTGGTGCTATCGAGTCAGGCTCATCAAAATTGCTGCATCGTAATGAAGGGAAATGGAAAGATTTGAACAGTCTCCTATCACATCAAAATCTGCACTTCTGGGGCGATCTTGATATGGCGGGCATTCAAATCTATGAGCGTATTGCCACTAAGCTTCCACATGTAAATCTATCAGCATTGTATAGGCCAATGCTAAAAGCACTAGACAGCCATCATAGCAGACACCCTTATATTGAATGCGTTGGTAAAGTTGGGCAGAAAAAATTTTCTGCCTCAAGGCCGGGGTCAATTTTCTTACTTAACATTTGCCAAGAGTGGGCTGTTGATCAAGAGATAGTTACAGTTAAGGAAATAGAGACTCTTGCTGGACAAGAGCTCAATCTACATAACGAGGATGTAAATAATTATGGGTAAACGTCGTTTTGGATCAAAATGACAGCACATTTAAAAGTTTGAATTCAGACCATAGCAATTTAACATTAAGAAATGTAGGTTTGCTACCTAATGTCGTTTATGTGCAACTGGTAAATCAGGGTGGCTAGCTAATAAAAAACCCGCTGACAACGGGTTTTTTGTCGTCTTAATAGATGTAAAGTTGGATGCAAGAGGGTACACGATGTCATCTTTACCAGGCTAGGAATACCTGACTTTCGCAAGCTACTACTTCTTTCTTTACGCCATGACCGGCATTATTTGTGGTTCGCACATCAACCAACCCAATGGATTGCAGTACGCTAATATCACGCTTAACTGCAGAGCGATCTCTATTTAGGCGCCTGGAAATATCCGTGATAGATCCTGAACGTGTTCGAATCGCCCTGAATAAATCAATTTTAGCTGCTGACGCAACCTTAGCTAGATCTTCAGCATTTTCAAAGCTGACAATTTTGCTTTCGTTAACCAGAGAACCCTTATCTGCTAATGACGCAGTTATCCTTCCTCTGGCAAAAAAGTCTTCCGTGCTTTCAATTTTAATATGCATTATTTGCTCCTTAAAGCTAACCACTCCTGCTCAAACAAAATCTCAGTATCTTCAAAACTTGTAAAGACTACTGCCTCCACTTGCCCATAGTAATGACGATGATGATATCCGTGCGCATTATCGAAGCCAATAACCCTACCGCTATCACCGCTAAAAAGCTGATGATTAATGTAGGCTAAGTTATATCTGGTCACTGCGCCTTTGTTGTCTACCCAAGCTTCTCTGCGAAGTATGCCATTTCCTTTCTTTGTGGATATGACATGCTGCTCATCAATTAGTTTTTTATCAGACATGACTTATGATATCACCCCTGCGGTGATTTGTGCCAACCTAACAAAAAAAACAATTACCAAAGGTAAAAAGTCGGTGATTTCTTCCGCTTTTTATACTGATAACCTAGCGTCAAAACCAAGCCAGCATTAGATACAGGCAAGTTTCATGATTTAAATAATTTTAAGTCTGATTGCAGCTATAATTGTGACCAATTGATTTGCAAAGAATTTAATTTGAGCGCATGAAAAAGCGGAAGGAATCACCGAAGTGATGCTCTGGAAGCCAAGTCTGGCTTAGTTTCTAGACGCCTATAGTCAAGATATGAGTTGTTGTGTATTTGGACTGCTTTCGGCCCAAAGCTGACCTTCATAATAACCTATGAAGATTTACAAAACCAATGAATCCCATACCAATAAAAAATATAGCGAATTGTGAATTTTCAAGTACTAGAGATTTATCATTCATCCTCTTCCCAAGCAAATTCTTTTTAGATTTTCGCAAAGTAAATTGAAAGCTTTTTTAATGGCATAACTAGACGACCGGTCTAATTAATGCAATAATGCACTTATGGGTAATGAACTTCCAATCATAAAGTCTGGCGATACGCGTCAGCAAATCCTCGATACAGCCAAGGGCATCATCCTCGGCAAGGGCTTTGCTGCGGTCGGCCTCAACGAGATACTTTCTACTGCCGGCGTGCCCAAGGGCTCGTTCTATCACTATTTCAAATCCAAAGAGCAGTTTGGCGACGCTTTGCTCGAAGATTACTTTGACGGTTACCTGCACATGTTAGAGCACATGCTTAAAGATGACGGCAGCACTAATTCCAGCCGCCTGCTGGGATTTTTCCAGTTCTGGCTGGATACGCAGTCAAGTGATGCCACAACGGATAAATGTCTGGTAGTTAAATTGAGCGCAGAAGTGACGGATCTTTCCGAAGCCATGCGTATTACGTTGAAGAATGGTACCGATCGTGTGATAGCGCGCCTTACCAACTGCGTGCAAGAGGGCATCCGCCAAGGCGAGTTTCCGGCAAATCTCGATGCAAAAACTGTCACGGCAGAGATCTACTATATGTGGATAGGCGCAACGCTTTTGACCAAGGTAGGCCGCACGCGTGCAGCCCTGGAATGCGCCATGAATGCCACGAAAGCAAGACTGGGGCTTGATTAAGTACGATCTTTTTTATTTGGCCTAATACTAGCCGACTAGTCTAATAACTGTAATTTTTAAGGAGTTTTGATGCTGAATTTTGATTTTTACAACCCGACGCGCATCGCTTTCGGCAAGGGCAAGGTCGCCGAAATCGACAAGTTGGTGCCTGCTGAGGCTCGCGTATTGATTGTTTACGGCGGCACTAGCGCCAAGAAGAATGGCACGCTGGATGAAGTCAAAGCCGCACTGGGCGGGCGTTATGCCGAAGAATTCAGCGGCATCGAGCCTAATCCGACTTATGAAACGCTCATGAAAGCCGTCTCTAAAATCAAGGCCAACAAGCTGGATTACCTACTGGCAGTCGGCGGTGGCTCGGTGATTGATGGCACTAAGTTTGTCGCGGCGGCGGTGTATGCCGAGGGCGACCCGTGGGAGATTTTGCTCCAGCGCGGTGCCAATGTGAAACAAGCCATGCCTTATGGCACGGTGCTGACCTTGCCAGCGACAGGCTCGGAGATGAACGACGGCTCGGTGATTTCACGCACCGAAACCGCATCCGGCTTACACGACAAGCTCCATTTCACCAGTGAGCATGTGTTTCCACAGTTCTCCGTGCTCGACCCGAGCAAGTGCTACAGCCTGCCGCCGCGCCAGTTGGCCAACGGCGTGGTGGATGCCTACACGCATATTATGGAGCAATACCTGACCTACCCAGTGGAAGCGCGCGTGCAGGACCGCTTTGCCGAAGGCCTGTTGCAAACGCTGATTGAAATCGGCCCGAAAGTTCTGCAAAACCCACAAGATTACGATATGCAGGCCAATTTCATGTGGGTCGCCACGCTAGCCTTGAATGGCTTGATCGGCTCTGGTGTGCCGAGCGATTGGGCGACGCACATGATAGGCCACGAAATAACCGCGCTGCATGGGTTGGATCACGCACAGACGCTGGCTATCATATTACCGACTATGCTCAGCCTGCGCCGCGATGTAAAGCGCGCCAAGCTGCTGCAATACGCCGAGCGCGTCTGGCATATCAGTGAAGGTACAGAGGATGCTCGTATCGAAGCGGCTATCCAGAATACCCGCGCTTTTTTCGAGAGCCTCAGCGTGCCTACGCGCTTATCCGCCTACAACATCGGTGCGGATGCCATTCCTGCCCTGCTGGCGCAACTTGAAAGTCATGGCATGGTCAAACTCGGTGAGCATCAGGATGTGACGCTGGATAAGAGCAGGGAGGTGCTGGAAGCGAGTATTTAGATTTTTAGTAAGGTGGATTAAGCGCAATAGCGCGCATCCACCAATTTAGTCTTGAATTTTTATTAGGATAAATTATGAGCAAGAAGTTAGCACTATATGTACGTCTGCACGCCAAGCTAGGTAAGGAAGCAGCACTGGAAGCATTTCTGAAATCCGCATTGCCGCTGGTAGAAAATGAGCCAGAAACCGCTACCTGGTACGCACTCAAATTCGGCCCTGCCACCTTTGGAATTTTTGACACCTTTATGGATGAACATGGCCGACAAGCGCATTTGACCGGGAAAATCGCTGAGGCACTGATGGCGAATGCTGCAGACTTGCTGGCCGAGATGCCGGTGATCGAAACCGTAGATTTACTGGCAGTCAAAGGCCAGGCTTAAATCAGTTTTTGCCTAAGTATAAAGCTATTCCCTTGACTATTTCGGGCCTATACTGGTACATCACTTTCCTCCCTTATGTGGTGTGCCAGTGTTTTTTCTTGTAGAGCAGAATGTTTACCCCTAATCCAAATCAATCACCGACAACCAACCGTGGATGGCAGCGTGTATTCCAACGCAATAAACTTACACTGGGCATCATGTTTCCAATCGAAGCCTTCGAGCGCGACCAACCTACCATGCATAAGCAGGTAACGCTGGCACAGTTTGCCGAAAAAGCTGGCTTTGCTAGCCTAGGCTTTCGCGATGTGCCTCTACGTGACCCAAATTTCGGTGATGTCGGACAGGTATTCGACCCGTGGACTTATCTCGGATATATGGCCGCGCAAACCTCAGAAATCGCATTGTTAACGGCGTCCATCATTCTGCCATTACGCCACCCAATACATATTGCTAAGGCCGCCGCCAGTATAGACCAGTTATCCAGTGGCCGATTGTTAATGGGTGTTGCAACTGGTGACAGAGTGGTGGAGTTTCCAGCCTTCAATGTGGATTTTGAGTCGCGCGGTGCGATGTTTCGAGAAGAAATCGAGTTGCTCAAGATTTATTGGTCAGAGTACTTTCCGCAAGTCAGTAGCAGCTTCGGCCATCTGCAAGCTGCCGATGTTATCCCCAAGCCGATCGCTTCGCATGTACCCTTGCTTGTGACTGGCCACAGCCAGCAGGATTTGGGTTGGATAGCACGCAACGCCGACGGCTGGATGAGCTACCCTCGCAATATTGAGGCACAGGCCCAAGTGGTGCAGCGCTGGCGAGATTCAGTTGAAGCAGAACTACCAGGACAGTACAAACCATTTACACAGTCTTATTTTATTGATCTTACCGACAACCCGAATGAAGCACCAACGCCTATTCATTTAGGTCACCGACTCGGCAGGCATGCCTTGCTGATGCATCTGCGTGCTAGCAAACGCATTGGTGTAGATCACTTGATATTCAATTTGAAATATGGGAAACGTGCAGCTGACGAAGTGCTGCAGGAACTGGCAGAGTTTGTGCTGCCAGAATTTATTTGACACATAAGCGCAGGCGAGGATGCCTGCGCCACTAAAACAGGAGACACCATGAAAGCCGTTGCTCTAACCAGATATTTACCTATCAGCGATCCTGAATCGCTGATGGATGTCGAATTACCGAGACCCGTGGCAACCGGTCGCGATCTTCTGGTGAAGATCCACGCCATTGCAGTCAACCCTGTCGATACCAAAGTGCGTAAGCCTAAAGACAAGCTGGAAACGACACCTAAGGTGCTGGGTTGGGATGCCGCTGGCGAAGTGGTCGAAGCTGGCCCAGACTGCACATTATTCAAATGTGGCGACAAAGTATTTTACGCTGGCGACATCACGCGCTCAGGCTGTAATGCCGAATACCAGCTCGTGGATGAGCGTATCGTCGGCCATATGCCACAGAGCTTGAGTTTCGAACAGGCAGCAGCTTTGCCGCTGACTGCGATAACCGCTTGGGAGGCACTATTCGACCGGCTGGGCATTTCACTTGATATAACGCAGAACCGTAATAAGAGCCTGCTTATCATAGGCGGTGCGGGCGGCGTGGGTTCGATTGCCATCCAACTCGCGAACAAACTGGCGGGATTGACCGTGGTAGCCACGGCATCGCGGCCTGAGACCGTACGCTGGGTGCAGGAATTGGGTGCACAGTATGTCATCAATCATAAGCATGACCTAGTGACGCAAATGCGCGAAATCGGCATTCCCCAACCAGATTATATTTTTTGCTGCAACGATACCGATGGCTATTTTTCTGTCATGGCCGAGCTCATCAAGCCGCAAGGCAAGATTTGCTCGATTGTCGAAACCGCACAGCCGGTGGACCTTAATCTGCTCAAGAATAAGAGCGCGACCTTCGCATGGGAGCTGATGTTTACACGTTCTATGTTTCAGACCGCCGACATGACAGAACAGCACCTTATCCTCGACCGCATTGCCAAACTGGTGGATGAGGGTGTGCTGAAGACCACGCTCAATGAAACCCTATCACCCATCAATGCTACCAATCTGCGTAAGGCGCACGCTCAGCTCGAAGCAGGTGGCACCATAGGCAAGATCGTGTTGAAAGGCTGGCATTAAATTATAAATAGTATTTTCACACTATTTTTTACATTATCAGGAGATAAAAATGTCACGTGTCGTCAGATTCCACCAAACCGGTGGGCCAGAAGTATTACAGATAGCAGATGAACAAGTCGCCTCACCAGGCAAGGGTGAGGTGCAGATCAAGGTGCATGCCATCGGACTCAATCGTGCCGAAGTCATGTTTCGCAATGGTCAGTATCTGGAAACACCGCAACTGCCAGCGAGGCTCGGCTATGAGGCGGCAGGCATAATCAATGCGGTGGGCGAGGATGTGACTGATTTCAAGATAGGTGATGCGGTCAGCACGGTTCCGGCGTTTTCGCAGAATCAGTATGGCGTGTATGGTGAGTTGGCGAATGTGCCCGCATTTGCCGTGGTCAAGCATCCACCATCACTTTCTTGGCCGGAAGCTTCCGCCATCTGGATGCAATATATGACTGCCTACGGCGCATTGGTGGAGTTTGCCGATACCAAAGTCGGTGAGTTTGTGCTGATTCCGGCGGCATCCAGTAGCGTGGGTGTGGCAGCTATCGAGATTGCCAATCTGCTGGGTGCCATTCCTGTTGCTTTGACGCGCACCAGCAGCAAGCGCGAGGCTTTGCTCAAGGCCGGTGCCAAGCATGTGATTGCGACGGAAGAACAAGACCTGGTGACCGAAGTGAACCGCATTACCAATAATAAAGGTGCACGCGTGGTGTTCGATCCGGTTGGCGGGCCGACCATCAGCAAACTGGCAGAAGCGACAGCCCAAAGCGGCATTATTTTCCAGTATGGCGCGCTAAGTACAGAGCCGACGCCATTGCCGCTGTTCCCCGTGCTCGCCAAGCAATTAACCATACGCGGGTATACCCTATTTGAAATCAGCACTCATCCTGAACGCATGGCACGCGCCAAAGCCTTCATTGTGCAAGGGTTGACTGAAGGCAAGCTGAAACCGCTGGTGGCCAAAACCTTTCCGCTAGCGCAGATTGTCGAAGCACACCGCTATATGGAATCCAACCAGCAGATCGGCAAAATTGTGGTGACAGTTTAGCGCTATTAGCAACTGCATAGGCGCTTTGCAGTCGGTTGGGCAGTCACGTTTGAGTGCCGAAATGAAGCCTCCACGATGAAAGTATACAAACATAGAATCTGGGGGCGTTAATGGTGGATTTTGTTTAGCAAGCTCACCCTAACCCTTTAGCGGGACGCCTGACGGTGCTCATGCATTCAACTGTTGAAGGTCAGTTAAGGGACGATTAGAGTCGGTTATTCTAACAGCTCATATAATTCTAAAGAGAAAGTCAGCTTAATCCTGTCTACTTTCAGTTTAAGGATATTAGGAGTATTTGAACTGCTATTTTAACTTTATTCCGGGATGGGGTTTTATGAAGGTCGAAAATGGATTCCGCGATGACATTCTGACTGTATCAGCAATCTTAATTCTACTTTTTATTTATGAGCATATATGACCCATAGCTGAACTTCATATATATATTCAAAACAACTCTTCACATTTATGCATTTAAATGTGACAATGTATGCAACTTAAATTAAAGAGGCATATATGAACGTATCGTCATTATTTGAAAAAGTCCAATTAGGCGACTTGTTTTTACCCAATCGAATTGTATTACCGCCATTAACTCGCTGCCGTAGCTCTCAACCGGGAAATGTGCCAAATGAATTAATGGCAAGTTACTATAAACAACGCTCTACTGCAGGTTTTATGGTTACAGAAGGTACACAGATTGAAACACGTGGGCAAGGCTACGCTTGGACACCAGGCATACACTCAGAGGAGCAAATAGAAGGTTGGAAGAAAGTAACGAACGCTGTACACGAAAGTGGTGGAATTATTTTTTGCCAACTTTGGCATGTTGGCCGAGTATCCCATTGCGAGTTACAACCAAACGGAGATGCACCAGTAGCACCATCAGCCATTCAAGCTAAGTCTGTAAAGGTATTCATCGAGACTGGACCTGGCGAAGGTGCTTTGGTTGAACCAAGCATGCCTCGTGAACTGACAACCGAAGAAGTTAAAGAATTAGTTAACTTATATCGTCAAGCTGCTAAAAACGCAAAGTTGGCTGGATTTGATGGCGTTGAACTTCACTCAGCTAACGGTTATCTGCTAAATCAATTCATATCTGAGCATACGAATCACAGAACTGATGAATATGGTGGCTCGCTACCCAATAGACTACGCTTTTTAAAAGAGGTAACTGAAGCTGTAATCGAAGTGTTTGGGCGCAATCGAGTAGGTGTACGATTCGCTCCACTGTTTGCTACCACTACAGAAGACCGAGTTTACCTTGGCCTAGTAGAAAGCAATCCTCATGAAACCTACATTTGTGCTGCTAAAATGTTGAATGACCTTGGGATCGCTTATTTATCAATCGCAGAGGCGGATTGGGACAACAGCCCAGACTTGCCTGAAACATTTAGAAGTGAATTACGTAAAACATTTGAGCGTGCGATAATCTATGCGGGTCGTTATAGCGTACAAAAGGCACTAACAGTAAATTCAAAAGGCTACGGTGATTTATATGCATTTGGTAGAGCATTCATCGCAAACCCAGACTTACCGTATCGAATTCAAAAAGGATTATCGTTGAATCAGGTCCAAAATGATACCCTTTACGGTGGTGGCGAAGCAGGGTACATTGATTATCCATTCAGCACACAATTATCAACTTAAATAGTGGGCTTTCCCACTGGCAATAAGGTGAGAGTAAGATGGATTTAAATGAAGCATTAAAAATGCTAGCTAACCCGACAAGACGTGCAATATTGGCTTGGTTAGCTAATCCTAATGAGGCGTTTAAGGACTACACACAACTTTACCCATACGAGATGTATGGGGTGTGTGCAAGCTTGATTCAGGACAAGGTTGGGCTATCGCAACCTGCCACATCATTATGTTTGAAAGCGTTGCAAGATGCGAACTTGGTCGAATCAACTAAGGTTGGTAAATGGACATACTACAAACGTAACTCGACGGTGGTAGAGCAAGTTTTAGCTACCTTACGTGAAGTATTAAGTGAATAGTGAGGTTGTTATGTCTAGCGGAACTCTAATCAATCAAATAGACCAGATTAGCTCAAATTTGAATGACTGCTATGGGCCGATAGCAGTCAAAAAAAAGGACTCAAAATGAGTCCTTTCCTATTAGCTCTTGTTAGCCGACAATCTTACTGATAACCGTCAGCCTCACGATATCCTGCCTGCTATGACCTGACCGCCATATGAAGCAATAAGCATTAGTGCGACCCATCTGCACCAGATCGCTGTCACTGAGCACATCAACCATTTCGTTTCCTGATTTCATATAATCCTGATTTTTGTCTTCAACTCTTCGCCAATTATTGCTATAGCTCGTGACTAGGTATTGCCAGTCGTGCTCTGGTTATATGATTGAAAGTGGTTCAGCAGGAATTGTGAGCAGTCAGTTTTGATTAAGTAAATGATATTACTCATAGCTGCTACCTTCTTCTATTTCTTCCAAAATCTGTTTAACGCGAAGAGCGATAGCTTCGCTGCCATCTTTGAGGACCTTGTCATTGCTATTGTCAAAGTCACAGATAAATTCAAGATTGGAATAGTTATAAACGTACAATAGTTTACGTTCATCATCATCATGATCTGTATCTGGTAGATTAATTGAGGCCAAGCGAATAAAACTTCGGCAACTTTGCAATTCCGTTCTAGTTGCAATTCCGAACAGATTATCTAACCCGTTGTTTGGATTTGTGAAGTTTGTATTTATAAATAACCAATTCGTTTCATTGCATTCCTCTAGCTCAAGTTCTCCTATTCTAGATTCGAGTAGATCGTCGTATCCTATTAATACTTCTTCAATTTCATTAACTAGCTCTTCGTGGTTGACTTCTGAATATACTGCGTATGGTAATAAGATCATGATTTTTCCTTATTTTATATGTGATATAAATGATATATTTCGTTTGTTATTTTAAGCTGTATGGATTGATGTCTAATTTAGAAAGCACATCAAAAGTTAGATTTTTTGCAATACTTGTTACAGTTGAATCAACACCGCTGAAGTCTTCGCGAAGTAACTGCTGAGTTGCTCTGCAAACAAATACGGGCTTCAAAATGCGACCAGGAAATTCTGACTCCATAAACTTTAGTACTTTATCTGCTGAAGTACTTGCAAAAGTGTTTGTTGGCCATGCGCTTGGTAATGCAAATGCAGTAGGTAAGCGTCTCATGTCTTCCATAACAACTCGAATGTCTTCTTCGCTATCACGAAACGGCAACAAAATGAGATCACTATATTTAGCGAGCACATCATCGACATTTTGACGGTTGCCACCACCGTCAATAATCAGAGCGGCAGGGTACTTGCTAACATCAATATTATGAAAGTTTTCAAACCACTTTTTAAGTTTTTCAGATGTCTGGCCAGAACGAGTTTTATATGGTCGGTTAACGTCACTTAAGCTTAGTCGACCCGTTGTATGATCAGTGGTCAACAATATTGCTCTTGTACTAAACTTTGCTAATCCTAATGACAACAGGTGTGTTGTGGTTGTCTTGGCTGCACCACCTTTAACGCCTAGTACTGAGATGGTTGTTCTATGCATTTGTGTTTCCTTTCTTTATAAGTTTGTTTAAATATTGATATATCAGGTTGGTCACAGAACATCTCTTACCTGTCTTTTCTGTTTCCATAAGCGCTAACGTGAGCAATGATTTGTATTCATCTTTGTTGAAGACTAAGCGTACTGTAATAGCCGGGCCATCAACATCAAGTGCCGCCAGTTTTACTTTTGAGGACTTTTGTTTGCTAGATGTCTTTGTGGTTGCTGTCACATTTGCAGCTTCGGCTTCTGATGTTGCTTTGTTAATAGCAGCAGTGGTGGGCTGGCGATCAGGTATCAAATCGTCATCTATATCGAAATCTTTTATATTCATCTTGTTTGACATCATGTTCCTTTCTTATTTTGTAAATTAGTGCGTTAGTGAGTAGCTGTATTAGTTATTTGTTTACTTAATGCATTAGTTATTTGATTACCTATTGCGTCTGCTACTTAATTACTAAATGAGTAAATTACTTGTAGCTTTAGTTACTGTGTTACCCAGTGCATATGTCAATTAGTACATGTCTCACTTAGTGCTTAAGTGCTCAACTCATTTACTTACTTTGTTACCTGTACACTTAGTTGCTTGATGTTTTAGTTACTCATTACCTTGGTTAATTAATGCGTTAGTAACTTGGTTACTTACATACTTTGTGAACATGTAATTAAGTTTGTAGGTGATTAAGTATTAAACACACTATATCTATATCATTTATATCGGTCAACAGTATTTTAGATTGTTCACACTAAAAAGTGTCTGGTAGCTATAAATACCAGTATTAGTAAGCAAACTATGTATATATAAAGCCATGCGCATAATGTGTAGTGAGGGCACGGAGTCTTGTTTGCAGAAACCCCAAATGGATCTTGCGGTGTTCTATTTTTTTCCAAAAATTTCCACCATGCACACCACGCACTAAAGTGGATGCGCGCTTCGCGCTGTGTGCCTTGAAACCATTGCTGATGCTAGCTTAATGCTGTCCGACAAGTTACCAATTCTTGATACATTTAGTTGCCATCAAAGCCCAGTAATCTTTGGTATCCAGCCTATTAATCATGTATTCAAATATAACTTGCAATCAAGTGCGCGCCGTCTTACTATATCATTTATAGTACATTTGAAAATAAGGCTGCAACATGAAGCAAACTATCAAAGTGTCAGCACGATTGACCGAGAGTGTAGTTACACAAATCAAAGCTGAGCTCGATGCCTTCGGTTGTAAAACTGTTACTCAATTTGTACAGGCTGCCGTCAATGAAAAGCTTGAAAGATATGGCATCGGGAAGCTGATTGAAAGCTCAATAAAATCGCAAGAAGTGTTGCACGCAAAGCTAACAAAGTTATCAGTGATTGCAGCTGAAAATAACATTGCTAACAACAAAAACATCGAAGAGTTAGCAGTCGCATTAACGAAAATTAGCTCAGGTTTTGATGCGTTTTCTAACAAGAATTAAGGAGTATTAAGATGACATTTAGTCTTAAGCCCTTACAGATTCTGCTTCCACTTTACATGTTTCAGCTGAGTTTTATCTCAGCGAAAAACATGTCAAAAGGTAGTCATAGTGCAGAGTATTTGTTAGCAAAAAAAACTAAGAATCCTTCTGATTACTACACTAAAGAATCGGTTGGCACTGTATATGATCCAAGCGGTTTACTCTCTGAGTTCAACATCAAGCACGGTGACATCATTAATGAAAATGACTTTCGCGCGTTATGTGCTGCATACAACCCACGAACTGGCGAACCGCTTCTAAAGAACTCTGGTGATGCTCACCGCGCCGGAACCGACTTTGCGTTCTCACCGCCAAAATCACTTAGCGCTCTCTGGGCAATATCAACTCCAAAAGTTAGGTTGATGATAGAACAATTAAATAGAGAGTCAGTGAACGACGGTCTTGATCACTTAAACAATCACGCAACAACGCGCACAGGTGCTGGCGGGAAGGATTCAGTTGCTATCAAATTTGCAGCGGTGTCATTCCAACATGGTGCAAATCGTGATCAAGATCCTCATCTTCACTTGCACAACCCTATACTAAATCTGTCGCGTACAGGCGACGGCAAGTGGCGCACGATTGAGCCAAAAAGTTTGCTTCAATGGCAAACATCAGCCGATGCTATCTATCAAGCATCGCTAATTGCAAAAATTCAACATGCACTTCCAGGAATTAAGATTGTCACTAGTGAAAACGGCCATTCATTCGAAATCCAAGGTGTAGACAAAGGTCTTGTGGCCGGCTGGTCGAAGCGTAGTGAAGCTATCAAAGATGCTGCAGCAGAAGAGGGTGTCAGCATTGATGACGCCGGTGGCTTAGATCGCATGTTCTACAAGACACGTAGCAAAAAAGATATGTTGCCAGAAGATCCACACTTCGGCTGGAGTGAATATGCTCTCCATGAGCACGGATTCGGTACAGAAGCAGCTGAGCAACTGATTAGTGCGCCAGCCATAAACAGGCCAACACTAACTCAGGATGACATCACAGACCATATTGGTGGCGTACTCAGTAAATTGACAGCAACCGAATCTGCAATCAAAGAAAACGCATTACTGCGCGCAGTAGCTGAAGAATTCTATGGCTACATGAGTTCTGATCAAATTCTTGATGTGTTCAATAAGTTTAAGACGGGCGAGCTTCGCATCAATAATGCAGACCAAGTTGTCAGACTTGGCGGTTTTGATGGCATGGATTACTACTCAACAGTAAGCATGCAAACAGTTGAACAGCGCTTGAGCGAGCTGGCAGAGAAACTTGCAAATGACGGCAAGCATGCAATCAATGCAGCGCACACTGAAAATGCAATTGCTGAACAATCAATGCTATCTGCTGAGCAAGCAGATGTTGTGCGCCATGCTTTATCAGCCGGCAGCATTAAAGTGGTGGAAGGCGCAGCTGGTTCCGGTAAGTCAACAAGCGCGTTAGCGATCGCCAATACTTTTAAGGCATCAGATTATCAAGTCATTGGGCTGGCAGCATCATGGTCTGCGGCTGATATTCTTGCTCGTGATGCAAACATTCAGGCAATTGCAATATCTGGTTTCATCAATAAAGTCGAAAAAGGAACAATAAAGCTATCTAAAAAATCCGTATTAATGATTGATGAAAGCGGCCTTATTGGTTCAGTAGACGACGAAAAACTACTGTCATTCGCGGAAAGGTTCGGCTGCAAAATCATCATGATGGGAGAAGAAAAGCAGCTTAGTCCAGTCGCCGCCGGGCCAGCCCTAAGCATAATAATGGAAAAAACTGGGGTGGCTTCAATCGAAACAATCCGTCGCCAACGAACACAGATACAACGCGAAATGGTAGCAGCATTTCGTGTGGGCGAAACTGATGTGGCTTTGCAAAAATTAGAGTCAGAAAATGGACTTCATTTTCACGGTACCAAAAAATCTACGATAAATGCTATGGTGCAGGACTGGGCAGACTACACGCACCGGAACCCAGACAAATCAACTCTTCTGCTTGCAGTTAAGAATGCCGATGTACGCCAAATAAACTCGCAAGTGCGCGCTATTCTTAGGAAGCGTGGCGACATCACGGGTCCTGATATCTCAATAGACACGCCGGCGCCAAACGCATCAACTAAGTCAGCAAAGTTCGCTATTGGTGAGCATGTAATTTTTAAGAAAAATGACATCAAGGATTTGGATGTCAAAAATAACGATAAAGCGCGCATTACTGATATCAGACCTTCTGCAAACGGCGGCTATGACATAAAAATCAAGCACGCAGACGGTCGTGATATTGAGCTCAATACGTTGAAGTATGTTGACCATGAATCTGGTGGAGTGCCACTTTCTCATGCGCACGCAGTTACCCAATGGTCGGCCCAGGGCTCAACTATAGACAAGTCATTTGTGCTTGCCAGCGGCATGGATAGGCGGTACGCGTATGTAGGTATGTCTAGGCATCGGGACTCTGCTAGCTTGTACGTTGACGAGTCTGAGCTCAAATCGAAGCTTGAGACCGCAGGTAAACCTGTCAACCGTGAAAGCATGATGATTCAGCTTGCCACCCAGCTTGCTCGCAAGTCAGACAAATTGAGCACATTAGATTTTCAAGACAACAGGATCAGCCAGCGTGTTGCGCTCAAAAATCAGGAAGCTCAGCAGTTGATTGATCGTATGCAGCAGTCATTCAAAGATACCACTTTGACAAGCACCACAAGCGTTATAGAGCGCATTAAACGTGAAGCTGAAGCAATTGAACAGGCTGCTAAGCGTGCAGCAGCAGAACAGGTTAAAAACGCTGAAACCCAATCTAGCACATTGAGGATTTAACTATGCAATCGATGAAAATACCATTCAACAAATTTCAGCAGAAGCAATTTGAGCGTTATGCTCAAGCGCGTCGCGTTGACCTGCCAAACCTTATCCGCGAACGTTATCAAATAGAGTTTTCAGGCGGCGGAAACAATCTGGATGCTGAATGTCATGGCCTTAGACTAGGCATGAAGGATTCAAACGGTGAGCAGATCTGGCTTGCTAACGGCACAGCCGTAGGTGATGCCATACAAGCAGTTCAGCAGCTTGATAAGTCGTTCTTTAACAAAACCATATCAAAGACTGACGCTATCAAAGTTATCGAAGATTTTTACATTACTAACGGTGCATCTAGAACAACAAGTAGTTCTAATGCCCGATTAGCCTCTGCGCCAAAGGAGTTCAAACTAACTAATTCGCACCGTGACACCAGAGGTGTGATTGCGGACTACATTAAAGCAAGAGGTATAGGTTGGAAAACCTTTAACAATGCCATCGAAGCAGGTTTCTCTGACAAGACCATAGATGGTGTGCGATTCATTGGGCTTGATGCGAATGGTCAGCCGAAGAACGCTGAAACGCGCTTGATTGTGCCAAGAATTTTAGGTGGAAAGCTAATTAAATTTATCTGCGCCCCCGGATCTGATCGCTCATATCCGCCCGTGTTGCCCGGAACAGATAAAGATGTACATATTGTAGAAGGTGGCTTTAGCGCGCTTGGCCTTAAAGAAATCATGAATCGTCAGGGCAGGTCACCAACAATCATTGTGAGCGGTGGCAAGGATAACACTTCATGGCTTCGTCACGAACATGTGAAAGCGCTAATCAAAGATGTTGCAGTCACGCTTCACATTGAAAACGAGAAGTCAGAAGAAATTCAAGCGCAAGCTGATATTTCTAATGATAAGCAGGCTCAAAAAATAATGGAGGCAGGGGCTCTGAAAGTTATCAAGCAATCTCTACCTGCTGATTATAAAGATAACGCTGATCTTAATTTGTATTTTAAGCAACAGACTCAGCAACAGTTTCAATCAAAAGTTATGTAATAAAGGAAAATAAAGCAATGAGTCAATGTTAATTTTGACTACACGACTATTCTAACGACAGACTGAGCGCCACTCATATTGTTTTGAATACGGATTTAAGACTTGCTGCTGTGAACAGCTTCGAGTTCCGATTGGCGGAATTTGAGGTTGCTGGATTGGTGTAATAGACGGGGGAGTAATTGGGCAAACGACAGGCGCACAAATAGGGGGCAACTCTTTCGTATTGCTGCAGAAAGGTCGATTTTCACCACCGCTGCAGCGGCAAACGCAATTTGCATTAGCGCTTGAAACAAAAGCAAGCATACTAAAAAAAACTAAAATGCTAGCGATGCGTGCTATATACATAGCTACTCCTTAGTTGATTACACTTGAACGAATTCTTAGTTTTCACCTTGCTATAAGTGATACTACTAAAAGTATTACAAATGAAAATGTTATACCAAGCGAGATGTAGTTGCGTTTTTTATTGCTTGGAACGAAGCTACTTATTGCTGCACTTAGTACTGAAAAAGCAAACACAATAATTATGTGCGTAATTGCAGTTCTGCCAGTCAAAAAAATAAAGGAAAAAAAGAAAACTATTGAAAATGTTAAGGAGTAAATGAATTTCCTACTTTTTGAGAGATTAGTTTGCTCAATATCTTTAGCAATGTTAGCTATTTTATTTGGCGATACGTTATTGTTTGTCATGATAATCTCCTAAAGGTTAGGTCGATGTGTCTACTTTTTTAAGGCAAGTCCAGTGTCCCGCTTGAATAACGGGCTAGGCAGTTTCTAGCATTGGTATTTGCATGCCAATTTTAGCGGAAGCAAAGTTCATGTCACCGCTAGCAATTGACTGTGCCTTAAAACCAGCACCAATTAGGTCTTGTATATATAGCTTGTTGTAAATAAAGCTAAAAACAAAAGCACTGAGTCCAAATGTACAAAGATGAATAATGAGTTGAATTACAGCCCACTTCCAATCACCACGAAATAACGCAGGGAAAAACCCAAAAAACAAAGAAGTCCATGAGTAACCTACTGGAGCTTCTTTCATAGCTCCAGTGTGAGGATTTTTGAATATTATTGATGTATAAGCCATTTATTTTTCCTTAATTACCCTGAAACTTCACTAGCATGTTTGGGTTTGCATGCGATTGTCTAACGTTTGAAATGAGGGGCGGCCGAGGGCGATAGCCCTTGGACCTCCCTCTCGATGGAAGGGTTAGCCGCCTGTCGCTGTGAACTCGAATTCACGACTCATTCCAATCGACACATTGACAAGACGGGCTGCCGGATAGGAGCCTGCGAGTGACGTGACCGACGCACGATCCGCTTCTGACATGTTGGGCCCAAGATAAACCGCAGATACTTCTTCGCGATGAAAGCCGTAGTCAGTGAAAGGGCCAGTGTCCGAAGGGCGCCGAGAGGAAGTAATTCTCCATTCCTTCTCATAGCTCCAGTCGGGTGCCTTGGTGTAGGTCGCCGCCTCAAGGATTCGACTTAATGCAATTTCCTTTTCCAGCGTTAGTAGCTCTGCCCATCCGGCGGCGGTGTAAATCGACGGCTTATCGGCGGGATAGGATACGGGGCGTGCTGCCAGCCACGCACTATCAAAGCGGTCGTCACAACGAAACTCAATTGCCACGCCTCGATATTGATCGGCGTAGTGGTACCACATTGCAGCATGTGCAGCACTCTCAGTAAGACAAAGAATCCGGAAGTCCGGCAGTAGGCGTCTCCACATCTCCCGAAATGCTTCCATGGAGACTCCAACAGGGCGATGCGTTTCTGCTTCTTCTTCTATACCGACCAGGAGCTCATTCTTGAGTTCTTCCGAGATGCCACTCTTCACCGTTTCCACTATCAATCTAACTTTGGATTCGAGTTCCGATGTGCTCTCTGGTGGCTGCTGGATGAGATCGATCATTCGACTTGCCAGCCCACGAACGATGTCTTCTGGTGATAGGCCAAATGACAACTCTCGTGGAACATCAAACGGATCGTTGAAAAGGATAGGTGAACTCCAGCGTAGTGTGCCGTTCTGAAGTACGCACCGAGCCGTGGCTGCAGACATGTACTTGCAGAAGGTTTCCCTGTCGTGAGAGCGGTGTGGGGATTGCACGGCGTATTTTCAGGCGGCTAACAGTTAATATAGAGGCACATGTGTCTCTATATTAATAATTGAATATTCGTTGTACATGGCTGGGACCTCCACCCCATATTCAGAAAGTACATCCAATGCATTTTCTTGTTGAAAGGCTTGATTCTCATCGTAATTGGAACGCCCTAAATTAGAAAACATACATGGCAGTGAAATCTTCGTTGCAGTACCACAGGATGTGACGTTTTTAAAACTTACCACATTCAGCTTCTTAAGTTCTGGGGTTGTTTCCTTATTGTAGCCATTAAGCGAGAATCGATCTGATCTTGCAGTTTCTCCAACAACTAAAATGATTAATTTTTTATTACCTATATGAAATAATTTCTTCGCATCCGCCGCCGTATGCTTTAAAACATAAACAGGTTGGCGTTTAAATTGCGTTTTACCATAGGAGATTAGCGAGTAGGTAAACCCTAAGGGGTTAGCATACATACGAGTGATTTTATGCTCTCGAACAAAACTGGCAAAGTCTGCTGTAAAGAGCGATATACTGAGAATACATAGCACTATTAAAAGTGCCGTTAAACGTAGTCTAACTTTTAACCCACTGCCAAAACTAGTGGACATTGGAGCAAATTTAAAAACAAGCATTGATGGAATAATACCGATTAATAGTACGTGAACAACCAGCTTAATACTAACAAGCCCTGCAAATTCTTGTGGATTGGTTTCCATCATGTTAGCGATCATGTCTCGATCAATCACTACACCAAACTGATCCATATAATAGGCAGCAAATGCAGAAGTGACTAGAAAAGTTGTGAGAACCCATTTACTGAATTTGCCAAAACAAGTCCAGATTAAAAATAGCATGGTCGAAAAAGAAAAAAATCCCATGAGTGCTATTACGAAAGGCCATTTTTCAACAAATGGGTATATTTCAGTTAGTCGATGAAATAGGGCGAAGTTTCCAGTAACCAAGATGAATACGGAGACGATTAATACTAGACGTATATTTGGAGTGGAGAACATAGTGACAATCAATACTCAGACTAATCGAGCTGTATCAGATGATTGTCAACACCCTCACACAAGCAATGAATGACAATCGCATGTACTTCTTGAATAAACGCAGTACGTGAATGAGCAACATTAATCAAAATATCATTCGGATTTAAGGTTTTTGATAGTATTCCACCATCGCGTCCAGTAAGCATGACAACAGAAATTTCCAATTTATGGGCAGCTTCTACGGCAGCAATAATATTGCTTGAATTGCCAGATGTCGAAATAGCAAGTAATACATCACCTGCACGGCCGAGGCCATAAACTTGTCGTGCAAACACCTGCTTAAAGTGATAGTCGTTGGCTACTGCAGTCAATAGTGAGGTGTCAGTATTTAGTGCCACTGCAGGTAAAGGTCCGCGCTCTTTCTCAAACCTTCCCATGAGTTCTGATGTGAAATGCTGAGCATCAGCAGCAGAACCACCATTACCACAGGCGAGTATTTTATTTCCATGCTTTAACGAAAGGGTGAAAAGTGCTATCGCCTCAGAAATAGGAACCTGTAAACTAATTGCTGACTCTGTGATGAGTTTGGCGACATCTTTGAAATGATCCACTATAAAATTACTCATTGGACTCCCTTTCCTCGGAACGAACATGATGTTTTTTGACAAGCCGAGCCCAGCCTGGTATGTGATGTAAACCTAGCGTACCAAGGATTAATAAGGCTGTAAGTCCAGAAAGTAAATACATGCCATATGCACTTGCCATCCCAACTGCAGCAGTAGCCCATAATGTTGCCGCAGTAGTTAAGCCTTGAACTCTTCCTTTTACCTGTAAAATTACACCTGCACCAATAAAGCCCATACCTGTGACAACTTGTGAAGCTATGCGCGTTGTCTCTCCGGGTACATGATTAGAGATAATGCTAAACGCACATGCGCCAACCGCTACAGCCATATAGGTGCGAACACCTGCATCGCGATTATGATTTTCTCGCTCCCATCCGATTAGTCCGCCTAATATTGCGGCGTAAATAATGCGAACCGATAAAATAAACTCTGCGTTCCAGTCCATCTCATATCCTTTAAATTAATCATTAGTTAGGTTAGTGATTGTGGGAATGCTGCTGAAGTGTATTTGACCCATCAATGAATACGCATTTTTCAGCCTGATCGCATAATTTAGTTTCGCATTGCAATGTGGTGTGTGTAATAGCAAACTTATCAGAAAGGCTAGATTGAATAGCGTTTATAAGCGTAGTCGATTCGACTGTTCCATCCATCAGAATATGCGCTGTGAGGCTATTTTTACCGCTTGTAATTGCCCATAAATGCAAGTCATGTAAGCTCACAACACCTTTTTGACTTAATATTTCTTTTTCCACTTCCTCTATATCAATACCAAGTGGAACGCCTTCCAAAAGTAGATTCAAACTTTCTTTAAGTAATATCCATGTTCTCGGCAAGACCCATAAGCCAATGCCAACAGCAACTAAGGTGTCCACCCAAGCCGAACCAGTAAAATAGATGACTATGCCACCGACAATAACGCCGATAGACCCTACCAAATCACTCCACACCTCTAGATAGGCTCCTTTAAGATTCAAGCTGCTGTCCTTACCAGCACTGAGCAATCTGATACTGATCAAGTTGATAACGAGACCCAAGCTTGCAACCGCCATCATGCCGACTGATTGCACTGCAACAGGGCTTTGAAAACGTTGCCATGCCTCATGCAGAATGTAAATTGCAACACCAAAAAGCAGCAACGCATTAAAGGTAGCCGCTAATATTTCAAAGCGGTGATAGCCGTACGTCCTGTATTGATCTGCAGGGTTTTTTGCAATTCTGACGGCAGCCAGGGCAATGCCTAGCGCCGCCGAATCTGTAAACATATGCGCTGCATCTGATAACAGTGCAAGGCTGTTCAATAAAACCCCTGCCATAGCCTCGGCAATGAGAAATGTTGTGGTTAATGCAAAGGCTGCCCATAACACTTTCTCATTTTGAGTACTCGGTAATGCGTGGTTATGTTCAGTACTCATGAACCTTCTCCGATTATTTTAGTTGTGCTGGATTTGGATTTAGACTGATTAACTATTCGATATAACAATGGTAGTACCAGCAATGTCAGCATCGTAGATGACAAGATGCCGCCAATAACTACTGTCGCAAGCGGTCGTTGAACCTCTGCCCCTGTACCCGTTGCGATAGCCATCGGCAGAAAGCCTAAAGAGGCAACGAGTGCAGTGATTAAAATCGGGCGTAAGCGATTCATACTTCCCTCTTGAATTGCTACATCCAGTGGTTTGCCTTCGGCAATTAAGCCTCTGATAAAAGTAATCATAACCAAGCCGTTCAAAACAGCAACGCCAGATAGGGCAATAAACCCGACCCCAGCAGATATTGAAAGTGGAATATCACGTAAATATAAAGCGAGAACACCGCCAGTTAAGGCAAATGGAATCCCGGTAAAAACAATCAATCCATCTTTCAGATTGTTGAACATCATATATAGCAATATGAAAACAAGCAGAAGAGAGATGGGCACCACTATCTTTAAGCGTTGACTGGCTGATTGCAGTTGCTCAAAAGTGCCACCCCAGTTAATCCAATAACCAGCGGGTATTTTTACCTCCTCTTGGATACGTTGCTGCGCCTCTGCAACATACGACCCAATATCACGGTCTCTTACGTTAGCAGTAACAACTACGTTACGCTTTCCATTTTCACGACTAAACTGATTGGGGCCGGGAGCAATATCAATGGAAGCAACTTCACCGAGCTGCAAGTAAACAGGCATACCGCTATCGTTGGCTATTTTGATGGGTAAGCGCTTAAAGCTATCCATATCCGTTCTCAACGTGTCTGGCAGTCTTACAACAATATCAAATCTGCGATCCCCCTGAAAAACTGTCCCTGTTTCTTTACCATTCATCGCGGTGGAAATAGCGTCTTGCACTTGAGACACATTAACGCCAAGTCTTGCTATTTTTTGGCGATCGATATTGACTGTGAGAATTGGCAACCCTGTGGTTTGCTCAACTTTGATGTCTTCACCACCTTGAATTTTTGATAATACCTCAGAAATTTCTTTGGCTTTGTTGTTCATTATCTCCATGTCATCGCCAAAGATTTTCACCGCCACATCACTGCGCACGCCTGAAATCAGCTCATTAAAACGCATCTGAATAGGTTGCGTAAACTCATAGTTATTGCCGGGCACTGTACTCACGGCTTTTTGAATTTGCGCCGTTAACTCATTTTTGCTTAAGTTGGGGTCTGGCCATTCTGATTTTGGTTTCAGCATAATGTAGTTATCGGCTACATTGGGTGGCATAGGGTCAGAAGCAATTTCCGCTGTACCGATTTTGGCAAAAATCCTATCAACTTGTGGAAATGATTTAACCGTATGCTCAAGCTCTTTTTGCATCTCAATCGCTTGAGACAGACTGGTTCCAGGTATACGTAAAGCATGGAGGGCAATATCACCCTCATTTAAACTTGGTACAAACTCGCTACCCATCCGCGTAGTCAATAAGCCACTAAGCACCACCGAAGCAATTGCAAGCGTTAACACCAATGCACCGTTGTCCATTACTTTGTTATAAATTGGCTGGTATCCACGCTTAGCTAAGCGAATTAAATACTGCTCTTTTTCATCAACTTTTCCATTGATAAAAAGTGCAACCGCAGCAGGAATAAAAGTGACAGAAAATAACATGGCACCTATCAAGGCTATCACTACGGTTAAAGCCATTGGGTGAAACATTTTTCCCTCTACCCCAGTTAAAGCAAAAATGGGGAGATAAACGACCATGATAATAAGTTGACCGTAGATTAGCGGCTTTCTTGCTTCTTTAGCCGCCTCAAATACTTCTGAAAAGCGTTCTGAACGTGTCAGTGGTCGGCCTATCACAGATTGTGCATGGGCAAGCCTGCGCATGCAGTTTTCTACAATGACAACTGCACCATCAATAATAATGCCGAAATCCAATGCGCCTAAACTCATTAGGTTCGCACTTACTTTTGCAGCGGCCATGCCAGTGAAAGTAAATAGCATGGATAGCGGAATGACTAACATCGTGATAATGGCCGCGCGAATATTGCCTAGAAAAATAAACAGGATGGCAATCACTAAAAGTGCGCCTTCAAGCAGGTTTTTCTTAACAGTGTTTATTGCCTTATCAATAAGGATAGTTCTGTCGTAAACCGTTTTGGCAACAATTCCAGGAGGCAATGATTTATTAATTTCTGCCAGTTTCTTTTCAACCGCAGCAGATACGGTACGGCTATTTTCACCCATCAGCATAAAAACTGTGCCCAGCACGACTTCTTGGCTGTTTTCAGTTGCAGCTCCGCTACGTGCCTCACTCCCAATCATGACTTCTGCTACATCTGAAACGCGGATAGGTACGCCATTTTTAGCACTGACCACAATATTACTGATGTCGACCATATCTTTCACTTGGCCGGGCACACGAATCAAATACTGCTCACCTGATTTTTCGATAAAGCCAGCCCCCATATTGGCATTATTGTTTTCTAGCGCAGTGACTAAATCATCAATAGACAACCCTCTCGCCGTCAGTTTTTCTGCGGATGGTGCGACCTGATATTGCTTAACATTGCCACCAATCGTGTTAATTTCATTCACACCTGAGACATTTCGCAACTGAGGCTTAACAATCCAATCTTGCACCTCTCTTAAATCCATTGGGGTGTAGGGTGTTTTGTCGGGCTTAAGTGCGCCTTCTTTCGCTTCAACCGTCCACATGAAGATTTCACCAAGACCAGTTGAGGTAGGGCCCATCTCAGGAAGAATGCCTGCAGGTAGTTTTTCCTTAGCTTGCTGAATACGCTCGTTCACCAACTGCCTTGCAAAGAAAATATCCGTCCCTTCCTCAAAAATAACCGTTACCTGAGATAGTCCATAGCGAGAAATGGATCTGGTTTGCTCCAGCTTGGGGATGCCCGCCATGACTGTTTCAATCGGATATGTGATCCGTTGCTCAGTCTCCAGTGGTGCATAGCCTGGCGCTGAGGTGTTGATTTGAACCTGAATATTAGTAATATCTGGCACAGCATCAATTGGGAGTTTTTGATAGCTGAACATGCCTAATAAGGCAATAGCTAGCACCATGGTTAATGTTAACCATCGTTGCTCAATTGCAAATCGAATAATCTTCTCAAACATTTGATAGCTCCTTTGGTTTATCAGCAGATTTCAAAATCAATGCATTAATGCTCATGACTTGCTCCTGCTTTGCCAATGTCAGCCTTAATCAAATAGCTGTTCCCAGCTGCATATTTTTCCCCTGCATTTAGCCCCTCTAACACTTCCACATATTTTTCATCTCTGCGTCCCAGCGTGACAGGTCTAGCCTCAAAATAGTTGCCATAGCGACCGAATACAACCGTTTCTTCATTTAACGATTGAATACCTTCTACTGATACCGCCAATGGCACATCCGCTTCACTTGAAGTGAGTTCAATATTGACGGGCAAACCAGGCAACCAAGTTTTATCAGGATTATTGAGCACCACTCTCGCCATCGCAGTCCGCGATTGCTCACCAACCAGTGAACTCACGTAAGCTATACTGCCCAATGCATGCGCATCAAAAGCGCTCGCTTTAACAGTGACTTGCTGACCTGATTTCACTGTATTAATATCTTTGGCGTAAATGGTCATCTCCGCCCAAACTGTTGATAAGTCAGATACTTCAAACAAACTGTCGATTTCGCTTATCACTTGACCTTGACTGACTTTTTTTAATGTCACCATGCCGTCAATTGGCGAGCGGATGTCATAGCGAGCTTGCCCAGATCCACTAGCACCAGCACCTAAGGCGCCCAGCTTTTGTTGAATACGATTTAAGTTAATTTCCGCTTCTTGTAAATCATGCTGCGCCTGCAAGTAATCTTGCTGCGCTGAGATTTTCTCTTCCCAAAGTTGTTTTTCACGTTCGTAAGTGGTGCGCGCAAGGCCAACTCTTTTTTGAGCAGCCAATAAATCACTACGTACGTCTGCAATCGCTTGACTGGATACTGTCGCTAAAACTTGACCTTTACGTACGTTATCGCCAGCATTCACGCTGACCTTTTCTACTATACCTCCAACTCTAGACACAATCTGCACACTCTTGTCAGCATTCAGCTTGATCTCACCTTGTAGTTTCAATGTACTTTTTATTTTTGCAGGACCTGCGGTCAGCACTTCAACGGCGTTTAATGTTAGCTGCTTATCGGACATTGAAATTCTGCCTTCAACCTGTTTGTAAGCAAACGTATAACTTTTGTTGTTGTAAACGGCATTGAGGTGTACATCAAACGAATGTGGCTCCATCACCGTCGCATTACTTTTTAAATAATCGTTTTCTTTAACAAAATTGAATTTTTCTGGGTTTCTGCCTAGACGCGTCAGTTCCACACTGACTTTTGATAAAGTTGGTTCCAAAGGCTTTTCATTTAAGTAGGTATATATCCTGAATTCCGGCGGTGTATCTTCTTCAAAGATTGCAATCTCTACGCCATAGTCATCCTTTACGAAAAGCTTTCCGCCATGTGGCCCTTTTAAAACTTCCGGTACTTGTGCTGTATGCTGCTTTTCGTGCGCTTCCATGGCCTTCTTATCTAAGCCTGATGACTCCTCAGGCATGCCTTCATCATGCTCTGCCTGCGCCTCCCCTTCAGAGTGCTCTTCATGTTCTTCGGTCATAGCCTTGGGCTTTTCGGTCTTTAGTATCAACGCACCTAATACAATACTGATAATGATGACCAAGATAATTGCGATCACTTGTCCGTTTTTTTTGCTACTTTTATCGAAATTAAAATTCATGATTAATTATCCTTAAGGCTTTGTTGCTTGGTGCTCTACAACTTCACCAAGAGTACGTTCTATTTCAGCAATCGATTGATGTGCTTCCAAGAGTGCGTTGATATATTGAGATTTGGCTTGATATAGCGTGCGTTGAGCATCCAACACATCCAGAAAGTTAAACTTACCCAAACTAAAGCCTCTGTTGGCAGCATCAAACGCGCTTTGAGCATTGGGTAGAATGTCACTTTGCAGCGACAGAGTTGCCTGTCTGGCCGCATTTAGTCTTTCATATTGTGTAGCCAGATTTGTTTGAATTCTGTTTTTTACAGCAATCAGTTCGTCTTCAGCTTTAAATGTGCGGCTGGCAGCCTCTTGAACATTACCTTGGTTACGATCAAAGACTGGGATTGGAATGGACAATCCAAACAAGGCCTGATTAAGCCCAATCTCTTGGTTATTCACTACCCCTGCACTGATTGTGATATTAGGGATGGCTCTGCTACGCTCAATCCTAGTCATTGCCTTTCGCGCATCAATTTCCAGTTTGGCTAATTTGACGGATGGAGCGCTATCTATTAATGATTGAAGGTTACTCAGTGAGCTTATTTCAGGAATGGTTGCAACTTCACCAGTTGCACGCTCGAAGCTAGGTGCGTTATCACCCCACAGAGCACTTAAACGTTTGCGACTATTGTTTAATTGCGTCATGGCTTGAACCAGCTCAATTTTTGCGGATGCAGCAGCAACAGTTGATTTGGTTTGCTCAACGGGTGAACTTTTGCCAGCTTTGACACGCTTAGAAGCAGCATCAAGTGCCGATTCGGCAACTACCACTGAGGACTTGGCAAGTGTCACTCGTTCTTGTGCCACCAGTAACTCATAAAAAGCCAACACCACATTAGCGTGAATTTCAGCTTTTTTAGTGGCTAGCTCGGCATCTGCTTTGCTATAGAAAGCATCGGCAGCTTCCATCCTGGCTGTACGCTTATCTCCTAGCTCAATCTCTTGGTTAAATTGAAGATAAATCTGCCGTGTAGCACTTCGGGTGTCTTGAATAGAGGTTGATACAAAGGGATTGGGCCTAGTGGCAGCTTGTACTTTTACTCCATCTATAGCCTCTCGCTCGCGTATGGCAACGGCAATATCAGGATTTGCCTTCAATGCCAGATCAAGTGAGTCTGAAAGAGAAAGATCTGTTAAATTTTGGTTTTCGGCATGTTGTAGGGCAGCGTCATTTGCCGCCAGTACCGGGATTGATAATAAAATAAATGATAAAAACAAATAACATAAACGCATAGAATTCTCCTAAAAATAAGGTCAGAATTCAGCGAGATAATGTTAATTGCTACAGAATAACTAGTATTTAAAGATGACAAAATCTCGCTGAATTAAACAGCAAGATTCCAGTTGGGTCGTTCAGGCTTCAGTGGAATAATTTCAGGATAGCTGCGATAAATACCGACTATTACAACAGACTCGATTTCTGCATCAATCACAGGCAAGTTACTAATCATTGATTTGATACTGCTTAAGTGACAGAAAGGGCAATCAGTATCAACTCCTGACTTAGAGCTGTCGCTTGATTTTTGATCGGTCACATGATTACTGTCAGCACTTTGAGAAGTATGCTTATGCGTATGGTGACCAATATGCTCAACCTTCGGACTTTCTTCGTGCTGGCAATATTGAGCAGCAACAGCCCATGTAGACTGCAACACGAATAAGATTAAAAGGATTTTAGATAATATCTTCACAAGTTAAATTTAACATATCAATAATCAATACTCAAGGAAAATGGGTGGTATAAGTAGATAATACCTGTTACAAAGTTATCCATACCAACAGCAGAAGCTCGGTGCTCCAGTTCAATATCAAGGGGGTTCTGAATTTTGTGTAACCATCGATTAATTACTGCTGCGAATTGTCTCGATTTTTGCGCGCGTTAGTTTTGCTCACTACCCAACTTTCATGTCATTGTCAGAAAGTCTGGGTCTCCATCATCACAATCACTTGACTCTATAGCCGCTGCAGGGTAGCTTAAATATTTCTCTACAAATGATAAGACTGATATGAAAGTTTGCGATTCCAATACGTGTGATTGTGCGACTGACTCATCTTCAATGATGGTCGGACCTGATCATGGGGCAGGCAAGACTGTTTTTCGTATTGACGACATGGATTGCCCGACCGAAGAAAATCTCATCAGAGCCAAGCTGACGGGGATGATCGGTGTAGCCGCGCTGGATTTCAATCTGATACAGCGGCGCCTCACCGTTACACACTCACCGGAAGTTTTGGATAACATCGTTACGGCGTTACAAGCCATCGGTTTCGAAGCGAAGATTGAATCGGGCAATGCAACCGCTGTAACCCCACAGATTGAACCAGTTTCCAAGACCAACTGGTGGCCATTGGCATTTTCAGGGGTCGCGGCTACGTTATCTGAAGTCGTGGGCTGGATTGCCGGCGTGCAAGAGTGGGCGATCATTGCGCTCGCTTTGTTGGCGATTTTGTCCGGTGGTCTGCCGACCTACAAGAAAGGCTGGGTCGCGCTCAAAAACGGCAATCTGAACATAAACGCCCTGATGTCGATTGCGGTAACCGGCGCGGTTGCTATCGGACACTGGCCAGAGGCGGCCATGGTGACGTTTCTCTTTGCGCTGGCGGAACTGATTGAAGCCAAGTCCCTCGACCGTGCGCGTAACGCTATACGCGGGTTGATGGAACTTGCTCCGGAAACCGCGACAGTTCGTCAGCAAGATGGCAATTGGTTGGACATGGCTGCCAAGGAAGTGCCGCTTGGAGCGGTGGTACGCCTGCGCCCCGGTGAACGGATAGCGCTTGACGGCATTGTGACCAGCGGCCGGTCGGCGGTAAATCAGGCCCCAATCACCGGTGAAAGCATGCCCGTGGACAAGGCTGAGGGGGATGTCGTCTTCGCAGGTACCATCAACGAAACCGGCTCATTCGAATACCGTGTAACAGCAGAAGCGAGCCATTCCACACTGTCCCGCATCATCCATGCCGTAGAATCGGCTCAGGGTAGCCGTGCCCCCACTCAACGTTTTGTCGACCAGTTTGCCAAAATCTACACGCCATCCATATTTGCCATCGCACTGCTGGTCGCTATCCTGCCGCCTTTGCTCAATGGGGGATCATGGCTCGACTGGATCTACAAGGCCTTGGTGCTGCTCGTCATCGCCTGCCCGTGTGCATTGGTGATTTCAACGCCGGTCACCATTGTCAGCGGGCTGGCTGCGGCTGCGCGCAAAGGCATATTGATCAAAGGCGGTGTCTATCTTGAGGAAGGTCATCAATTAACGACTCTCGCACTCGACAAGACCGGCACCATTACCCACGGGAAGCCTGCCCAGACCGACTTTATCGCACTAACTGGTGATGACGTCACTCAGATTCACACCCTGGCGGCAAGTCTGGCGGGACGCTCCGATCATCCGGTTTCATTAGCCATTGCTCGTGCAGCTAATGAGTCTGGGATTGTGTTGCTTGATGTTGATGACTTTGCCGCCATTCTAGGACGTGGGGTGAAGGGCAGTATTGATGGTCATACTTACCAACTCGGCAACCATCAACTGATTGAAGATCTGGGCTTGTGTTCCGCAGACATCGAGGCCAAGCTCATGCCGTTGGAGCGCCAGGGTAAAACGGCTGTGCTATTGGCGAATCAGACTGGGGTGCTCGGTATTTTCGCGGTTGCCGATACGGTGCGGGATACCAGTCGTCAAGCCATTGCAGAACTGCATTCTCTCGGGGTAAAAACCCTGATGCTGACTGGCGACAACGCGCACACTGCCGAAGCCATTGCAAGCGAGGTCGGCATTGATGAAGCGAGAGGGAACCAGCTGCCGGAGAACAAGCTCACAACCATTGAGCAACTCCTGAAAGACGGAAACGGCGGGAAGATCGGCATGGTAGGCGACGGCATCAACGATGCGCCTGCCTTGGCACGCGCCGACATAGGCTTTGCCATGGGGGCAGCTGGTACCGATACCGCCATTGAGACCGCCGATGTGGCGTTGATGGATGACGACCTGCGCAAGATTCCAGCTTTCGTGCGCTTGTCTCGGGATACAGCTGCGATACTGAAACAGAACATCGCACTCGCACTCGGCATCAAGCTGGTATTTTTTATGCTTACTTTCGTAGGAATGACGACTATGTGGATGGCTGTATTCGCCGACATGGGTGCCAGTTTGTTGGTTGTAGCAAACGGACTCCGGTTGTTACGGAGATAGGGAAGTCATTCCCCTTTGTTTTATACCGATTAAAGGAGATTCAGAATGAAACGGACTGCTTTGATAGCACTATTGGTTACAGCCATTTTTTCGGCTACCCCGGCAATGGCTGAAAAAACGACACCCCAAAACGGTGCGCAAATTCAGCAAAATGCACCTAATGTGGCTGAGTTCGACAAGCAAATGAAGCAGATTCAGGAAAACATGAAGAAGATGCAGCAAGAGATGGACAAAATTCATCAGACCCAGGATCCGCAGAAGCGGCAGAAACTGCTCAAGGAGCACTGGTCGACCATGCAGAACAACATGCATATGATGGAAGGCATGTGGGGACCTGATGGCTGTATGGGAATGGGACACGACATGATGATGGGATGGGACGACATGGACGACTATTATTCCAACCTCACCCCCGAGCAAATGAAGCAGCGCCAGTACATGATGGATCATTACATGCCCATGCAGCAGATGATGATGGATCATATGATGCAGCATCAGCATGAAATGTGGGGACAACCCTCAAGATAATTAAGGCTGCGCCACACAGGGAGGCACACTAAACATGCCCGATCGATTTGCAATTGGGGATATTTAGTGTGCCTGCTGAAACCATTTAACCAAACAGTCTTGGACAATAGGAGTTTTCATGTACTACATCGTTGAAACAGATAAAACCTTCGAACAAGCGGCTACAGACCTTGAATCTGCAGTGAAGCGTCACGCTTTCGGCGTGCTGCATGTTCACGACTTGGGTAACACTCTGCGTAGCAAGGGGATTGCCTTTGGGGAGGAATGCAAAGTGTTCGAGGTTTGCAACCCGGTACAGGCATCAAAAGTGTTATCTACCGACATGCGCCTGAATATGGCACTGCCCTGCCGTATCTCGGTATTTACCGAGAAAGGCAAGACCAAGATCGGTCTGATTAGACCGGCGGATATGATTTCGGCGCTATCGCAAGATGCAGGGCTGGTTCAAGTCGCCAAGGAAGTTGAAGCGACCACCATTCAAATGGTTGACGAGGCAAAATGAACATTAACGCGCCGGCGCATCAGGGGTGGGATCTAACAACTCAGCAGAAGCGACCAAGGCAGCTTTGAGAAAGAGCTTCTCGGGAATGGCCTCGAACGCAGTTCCCTCTACCTCTATCGTTCGACACTCTGATTCACCACAAACAGAACAACAACGACTGCTGCCGACCCTTGCACCAAGCCATTCTTCCATGGGCCTGCCCGCGATCCAAATGCGGTTGGATTCAGAGGGGTTGGCTTTGAATGATTCTTCGTCTATCTCTCTGGTCTCAAGGGTTGGCTCAATACCCAAGGGGCGAAGTGCCTCCTGGAGTTTACTGATGGCTTGCTGCATTTCCAGATTGGTGGCGTTGCAGCGATCGCACGTCCTTCCTTTCGAGCTCACTAGTCTCTGCCAAATTATCGGTAATGATTTCATAGCAATGATCCTTTCAAATCAGGATAAATATACATTAAGTGAAATGAAGCTTAGTTGCCTGCTTGCCCGATAGTAATTTTCATTTCTTTACCATCAACTTCGCAAGTTCCTCTTTGGGCTGGCACTGTACGTTTGCAGTAAAGACAAGGACTAGTAGCAGTGCGATTTGTCGGACAAAGCGGTTGATGGCTGTCTGTGCGTGTTGATGCTGACAGTCAGCTTTGCGGATAGATCTGCCTAAGCAAGATTAACATTGAGTACTTGTTTTTAGTTGGTAGATCAGGCTTTAACTATTCAATATACTTTTAATAGTTAGTCTCAATATTGAAAATTAGCATTTAATTGTTGTTACAATAATCAAATGCAAGCATCAAACATCCCAGCCCAAGCCCGACATATCGCACTGATCGACGTGAACAACTTCTATGTGAGCTGTGAGCGTGTATTTAATCCGCAGCTGGTTGGCAAGCCTGTCGTTGTGCTATCCAATAACGATGGCTGTGCGGTCGCACGTAGTAATGAAGTCAAAGCGCTTGGCGTCGGCATGGGAGCGCCTTGGTTTAAGTTTAAAGACCTCGCCAAGCAGCATGGAATTATTGCGTTATCCAGCAACTATGCGCTGTATGCCGATATGAGTAATCGTGTAATGAATATTCTGAGACACTTCAGTCCTGATCAAGAAGTCTATTCGATTGATGAGTCCTTCTTAGACCTAACCGGCTTTCATCGACGGGACTTAGTTGATTATGGCCAGTCCATGCGGCAACGTATTCTAAGTTGGACTGGATTACCAGTCTGTGTAGGTATTGGTGCGACCAAGACTTTAGCGAAACTGGCTAACCATTGTGCAAAGAAGCGATCACGGTTGAATGGTGTGTGTAATTTCAATACGATGACAGCTCATGAGCTAGACCATTTACTATCTGAGATTGAGGTCGGTGAGATATGGGGAGTAGGGCGCAAGCTTGCACCAAAACTAGCCTCATTAGGCTATCAATCTGCATTGGATTTAAAGCGAGCAAGCCCGGAAGCTTTACGACAGCAATTCAGTGTGGTGATGGAGAAAACCATTCGTGAGCTTAATGGTACTGTGTGTATTGAATTAGAAGAGATCTCACCTCCTAAGAAGCAAATACTTAGCTCCAGAAGCTTCGGTCATCCAGTGCGAGATTACAACAGTTTGGCAGAGTCCATCACGCTATATATGAGTCGTGCAGCAGAAAAGCTACGTAAACAACAATCCTTTGCAGGCAGTGCTTATGTTTATATCAGAACATCACCATTCAAGCCTGATGACCCCTTCTATAGCAATGGACTAACGATCCCAATGCCAAGTCCTACTGATGACACAAGGCAATTGGTGAGTGTGGTGCTATGGGGCTTAAAACAGATCTATCGGCCCAATTACAACTATGCAAAAGCCGGTGTCATGCTCTCTGAATTAGTCCCTGCCCAAGGAGTACAGACGGATTTATTTAGTCAGAAGCAAGGTACGCTGAAGTCCGATGAGTTGATGGCGGCGATTGATAAGATCAATCGCAAGATGGGAAAAGATTCTATAAAGCTTGCGAGCGAGGGGTTTAGGAAGCCATGGAAGATGAAACAGGAGAATAAGAGCCCGAGTTATACGACCAATTGGGAGGATGTTCCGGTCGTGAGTTGACGGCACATCCCTAGAGCTTTTGTTTCAATTAAAGACGGTTTTGCAGACGAAGTAGGAATTTGTAATTAAAAGTGGGTTACCAAAATGAAACTAACATTTTTATACTCAGTGCTAAACAAATGATAGCGAAGACTTTTTTCAATGAAGCCTCAGGCATGCTATGTGCACAACGAGCACCACTAGGCGCAGATATCGCGCTAGCAATTGATATTGCTAATAAAGCTGGAATATAAATATAGCCAAAGGTGTAGGGTTTATCTAACGTTGTAGTCCAGCCGTTAATCATATAGCCAATAGTGCCTGTGATTGCTATGGGGAATCCAATTGCAGCAGAGGTTCCTATGGCTCTTTTGATATCTACATTCTTGTGGCCCAGATACACGACTGTCAGAAAACCACCTCCCACCGCTGCTAGGGCGGATACAGATCCGACTCCCATCCCAGCCAAAATTAATCCAAGCAAGGTCCTTGGACTTTTACTGGGCCTTGGTTGCCATTTAAGAAATGTCTGTAATGCCACAAGTGCCATGAACAAAGCAAAGAAAATAGCAATATAGCCTGAGTTAACGTGACTAGCGACTTGAGTCGCGAAAAATGACCCAACAATAATGCCAGGTGCCATCCCTCTAACTACACCCCACATTACAGCGTCTTTAGAAGCATGCGAACGCATACTAGAAACTGAAGTGATAATCATGCAGGCTAATGAAGTTGCTAATGCCATATGAACAATGCTATCGGCACTAAAACCTTGATAGATAAAAATTGATGCAAGCAGAGGAACAAGTAATCCACCCCCACCAACCCCTAGCAAGCCAGACATAAATCCAACAAAAGCACCCAATGCGATGTATAGAAAAATCCATTCAATATTCAACATATAAACTCCTTCAGCTATTCAAAAACCAATAATATGCAGCTAACTTAATCGCAAAGTTGTTGTATTAAGTCATGCGTTAAGAGTAGGATAAAAGTTCAAGTCAACTTGAAGTCAAGCGTTAATTTTGATAGGTGAAATAATGGATATTGCTGAGGTTGCAAAAGCATCGGGGTTGCCTGCTTCAACACTGAGATATTATGAAGAGAAAGGCTTAATCAAGTCTTGTGGTAGAAATGGTTTACGTCGTTTATTTAGTGCTAATGTTATAGAGCGACTAGCTTTAATATCACTAGGACGAAATGCAGGGTTTTCGTTAGAAGAAATCTATAAAATGTTTACCCCTGATGGACCAGTTATAAATAGAGAGCTATTGTTAACCAAGGCTGATGAACTAGACAAGAAGATTGCAGAACTGTCAGCAATGCGAGATGGACTGAATCATGCGGCCGTTTGCAAAGCCCCCAATCATTTTGAATGCCCAAAGTTTCTTCGACTTCTCAGGATTGCTGGGAAAAATAAAGTTAGGCAACCTAGTAAGTTGAAAAGGGTGGCTTAAGCGGGTTAAGTCCAAAGGTATCTAGTAGACTAGTGGCGATTCACAAAAAATATCAATATACAATCGATAGAATTAACTATAAATGGAAGGTAACAAATAAGAAATATCTCGGGAAAAATACTTACTAAACTTTTTCCGACTAACTTTTAATCCTAGCCGACCGCCTATGTCGTCGGCTGAATTAACTCTGTTTTGGATTTAAATAAATTACATTTTCATTTATTTAGATTGCTAATTCTTTCTTGATATTCAGACAACTACTAATGGCCACTTGCTGGCACTTGGGGTATGAGTGTCACAATGCAAATGACAGTTCAGGTTAATAGAAACTTAAATTCTATTTTTGAATTGATTTACTTCACTACTCAATAACTAACGGTAGCCCCATATCAATCCTTGCTAACCTCTGTGCGGCTTTTATCATGGACTCAGTGAAATTCTCAATCTCAGTATCTGCCAGTGATATTTGCTTGTACTTCTCTAAAGCTGACTCAAATGAGGCCTCTTGAACATAGGCGATCAATTGCATATAGCGATCACGTTGCTTGGTATTCGTGCTTTTAGTTTTCTCACAATAGAGGTTTTCCAAGTGCATTGAGAGATAGGCAATAAATTCAAGCTGAAAACTATTCTCTATGTTAATTTTGTCCATGTAGGCAAACCTTAAACTTTCTTACCTGAGTTTTCATGCAAAATATCATGGATGAGCTCCAGTCTTAAAACAGGACTATCCAGCTGCATCAATCGCTGTTTTTGCAGCAAAGGTAAATCAAGTAACTCCACCCATCGATTGGCAACCCATGCAGCATCATGAAATTGATACGGCTTAACCACAGGCATGTTTTCTGGTGAGACTCCGTTGTCAGGTAAGGACTTCAACAAATTCTGGAGTGAGATAGCTACGCTTTCTAAATCTTCAGGTATTGGCGAATCAAGGTCATTTGCAATATCGTGCACCTGACCAACTACTAAACCATCTGGCTGCTGTAAGTAAGAGTCAACCTTTACTCTATGTCTCCCTACGCAGCGAATTGTCATCAGGCCCACTGTCGTGACATCAGCATCTACTATGTCGACCAATGTACCTATGTTGGCAAACGGGAAGTAGCCCTCTGGGTCAGTTTCACCTTCTGGCATGACTGCAACAACAGCAAATGATGACTTGTTCCTAAGGCAAGTGCGTACCATGTCTAGATATCTTGCTTCGAAGATGTTGAGTGGCAACAGTCCTCCTGGGCAAACAACGACATTAAGCGGAAACAATGGAAGCGTGTAAGGTTTCATAAGGTGTAAGTATATGACAATTAGAATCACTCATACGTCACCATATAATTTTGCACCAGTGGGTTCTAGCCCAGCGATACACAACAAGAAAGCTTATTAGTGACTAATCTTTTCGCAGAAGCTTACACACTTACACACTTACACACTTACACACTTACACACTTACACACTTACACACTTACACACTATCTTTTCGACTTATTGCATTAAGCATAAGAAACCGTTGAAGGTACCTTAGCGCGTACAGCCTTTCCACTTTGTATGGTTTTAATTGTGTTCCACAGCATAAGTATCATGCCTGATGCATACATTAAGCCTCCAAGCATGCGAATTACGTAGAATGGGTGCATTGCTTTAACTGACTCAACAAATGTGTAAGTTAATGTTCCATCGTCATTCATCGCACGCCACATCAGACCAGCGGTAACCCCTGAGATCCACATTGCCGTGATATAAAGAACCACGCCGATCGTTGCCATCCAGAAGTGCAACTCTATTGCTTTCTTGCTGTACATTTGTTTCATGCCCCACAAGCGAGGTACCAAGAAGTACAGTGCACCCATAGATACAAAGCCAACCCAGCCTAAAGCGCCTGAGTGAACGTGACCAATTGTCCAGTCTGTGTAGTGTGAAAGTGAGTTAACAGTTTTAATCGCCATCATTGGGCCTTCAAAGGTACTCATGCCGTAGAAAGACAATGAAACGATCAGGAAACGCAAGATTGGGTCATCACGCAGTTTGTGCCAGGCACCTGATAAGGTCATCAGACCGTTAATCATACCGCCCCAGCTTGGCGCTAATAGGATTAAAGAAAGTACCATGCCTACTGATTGTGTCCAGTCAGGCAGAGAAGTGTAGTGCAGATGATGTGAACCTGCCCACATGTAAGTGAAAATCAGACCCCAGAAGTGCACGATAGACAAGCGATATGAGTACACAGGGCGTTCAGCTTGTTTGGGAACAAAGTAGTACATCATCCCCAGAAAGCCTGCTGTTAACATAAAGCCAATTACGTTATGACCATACCACCATTGGATCATCGCATCTTGTACACCAGCGTAAGCTGAGTATGATTTCATCCACCCAGCTGGAATCTCCATGCTGTTTACAAAATGTAAAATTGCCAGAACAATGATGTATGCACCATAAAACCAGTTTGCTACATAAATATGTTTTACTTTTCTGGCTTTAATTGTGCCAAAAAATACCTTGGAATATAAAATCCAAACCACAAACAGCAATATATCAATTGGCCACTCAAGTTCTGCATATTCTTTTCCTGACGTATAACCCAAAGGTAACGATATTATCGCAGCAACAATTACTGCTTGATAACCCCAGAAGGTGTATCGAGCTAATAGGGGGAATGCTAGTTTAGCTTGGCTGGTACGTTGCACGACATAGTACGAAGTAGCAAATAGTGCACAGCCGCCAAAGGCAAAAACCACCAAATTAATGTGCAATGGCCTTAATCTTCCAAAACTTGTCCATGGCAAGCCTAAGTTTAATTCTGGATTTACAAGTTGGGCTGCAATTATCACGCCCATCAGTGTGCCGACAACTCCCCAAACTATCGCCATTATTGTGAAACGTCTAACAACATAATCATCATAAAACTCGGGGTGATTCAAATCAGCTGTTAGATTTGAAGTCGATGTGTTAACAGCAGGAGAGGGCGTCAATTTTGAAATGCTAATGTTCATTACTATTGTCTCAATCTAAAACTTATAATTTTCAGAAACTAGTTTTTAGAGAAAGTAGCCAATGTTTACTCATAACCGAAGTTATCAATTACTCAATGTATTGGTGTTAAACATTATTGCTACTCACTAAATTAGAGTCAGTATGAGTTCTAAATAAGTCGATGGATAATGAATTTTAAAGAGTTTTAAATTCAAAAAAAATGATATTAACTTGTCGTGTTTAGTTTGTCTTTTGAACACAAAAACAATACTATTAAAGCTATGTATACTCTACTTGAGAGTTAAATCCGAAAAATACAATGAGTGATTAATGAAAACTAAATTGATATAAAGATGGACATAAACTTAATTCGTACATTCATTGAAATAACAAAAACTGGCAGTTTTATAAGTGCGGCAGAGCGGTTGTATGTTACCCAGACAACGGTAACATCTAGGATACAGACTTTAGAAGATCAGCTTAAATGCAGGCTATTTGTTCGTAATCGTAGTGGGGCAACACTTACTGAAAATGGTAAGCATTTCATATCCCATGCTACCCAGTTGGTACAGGTTTGGGAGGCAGCAAGAAGGGATTTACCATTACCTGAGGGTAATAAAGTTTCTATTAACATAGGCGGTGAGTTTAGCTTATGGAATCCATTGATGCTTGCCTGGCTAAATAAGCTGAGGGAGACTCAATCAGATGTGGCCATTAATGTTGAAGTTGGTGAGTCACATACTCTGCATCAAAAACTCGAACATGGTTTGATCGACATTATTTTGGTTCATCGCCCGGAGTATTGGGCAGGTATGCAAGTTGAACAGATTTTAGAAGAAAAGCTGGTCATGGTTCGCTGTCCATCCAAGCCAGAGCCTTATGTATATATCGACTGGGGTAAGGAGTTCCGGAAGCAGCACGATGCAGCTTTGCCTCATCTGGCCAAAACCAATCTGGTTATTAATTTTGGACCACTTGCATTGTTTTATTTACAAAACAATGGCGGCAGCGGCTATTTCAGGACTCGTGTCGTTCAAACTCCTTTGCAAGATGGTACGCTTGAGTTGGTACCTCAGGCGCCAGAGTTTTCGTATCCTGTTTACCTTATATATCCTCGTGATAAATACAATCTGGCAACATCCAGCACTTTAGGAACTTTAAGAGACACTATTAAAGATGAGATCAGCTGGTCTCAGTATTAATTTGCATTCTGGCTTTATTAAGGGTGTCCGTAAGCTATAGTGTTTTCTGCGTCTCTATATTAATATTCATTAAAGATGACCGAGAAACATTAAAACCAAGAAAAGACAAGGAACTCCAGTCATGTGTCAGGAACATTCAGTTATTAATATAGAGACCCATGGGTCTCTATATTAACTGTTAGGTGCTTACATATGGTATTGCGTCTGCTTAAGTATTTTGTTTTCACTATCGTCGCAGTGGTGGGCTTAGTCGTGTTACTTACAGCTATTAGTTACTACTTTCCACCGACTTACGAAGCGGCAACAAGCCTTCCAAGCTCTGACTCTAAATTAGTCGTGCAACTTGAACCGATGCACCCTTATCTAGCTGAATATCGCCGCTCACTTGTCCTTCGCACGAACGGCAAGCCGGATCAGCGCGTTGAAATGTTTCCAGATACTGGTGGGTATTCTCGCACTCAACTTTATCGACTTCCCGATGGCCACTTTTTGGTGCGTGGGTTCTTTGACTCCGTCAGGATTGACGTCACTAAGCGCAGCTTAATTATCGAGCCAGATACCCATGGCGTTGTAGGCACTTATCTTGGCGCATTTGACGACAAAGGCGATGGTGATTGGCGGTTTATCGGCGCAAACCAAAGCCCTGAACAGCCTCTTGTTGCTGGTGGTGGTTAATGATTGCCGCACCTAACCCATCATTCAAGCAGGACTGGCTAAAGCCAGCCCCTTGTATCTTACCAACAACTCAGAAATGAGTTAAATTGCTCTGACGCGAAGAGCCGGGAGAAGGGATGCTGAGCGCGCCCCAAGGCCTTAGAGCCAGTAATTAAGATTAGTGGCCTTCTCCCAACCTACATTCATCAAGATCGGACGGTATCTTAGGACTGGCATGATGTCATGATCCTGCATGCACAAGGT
>Ga0208512_100030_pt1 | contig 50919 bp, 33 predicted proteins | sample LakWasMet40_LOW7_2_FD_183880 | JGI IMG/M metagenome (GOLD analysis project Ga0208512, IMG submission 183880) | Freshwater sediment methanotrophic microbial communities from Lake Washington under simulated oxygen tension - Sediment Metagenome... | ecosystem: Environmental > Aquatic > Freshwater >...
GATCATCTCCTCGATGGTGCGGAAGCCCAGCGCGGCCATGGTCTCGCGCATGTCCTCGGCGATGAACTTCATGAAGTTCACGACGTGCTCGGGCTTGCCGGCGAACTTCGCGCGGAGCTGCGGGTCCTGCGTGGCGACGCCGGCGGGGCACGTGTTGAGATGGCACACGCGCATCATGATGCAGCCCGTGGCGACGAGCGGCGCGGTGGCGAAGCCGAACTCCTCGGCGCCGAGCAGCGCGGCGATCAGGACGTCGCGGCCGGTCTTGAGCTGGCCGTCGGTCTCGACGGCTATGCGCGAGCGGAGGTTGTTGAGGACGAGGGTCTGGTGGGTCTCGGCGAGGCCGAGCTCCCACGGGAGGCCCGCGTGCTGGAGGGAGGTCTGCGGCGAGGCGCCGGTGCCGCCGTCATAACCGGAAATGAGGACGACGTCCGCGTGGGCCTTGGCGACGCCGGCGGCGATGGTGCCGACGCCGACCTCGGAGACGAGCTTCACGGAGATGCGCGCGTCCTTGTTGCCGTTCTTGAGGTCGTGGATGAGCTCCGCGAGGTCCTCGATGGAATAGATGTCGTGGTGCGGCGGGGGCGAGATGAGGCCGACGCCGGCGGTGGTGCCGCGGGTCTTGGCGACCCAGGGATAGACCTTGGTGCCGGGCAGCTGGCCGCCCTCGCCGGGCTTGGCGCCCTGGGCCATCTTGATCTGGAGCTCGCGGGCGTTGACGAGGTATTCGCTCGTGACGCCGAAGCGGCCGGAGGCGACCTGCTTGATGGCGGAGTTCTTGGAGTCGCCCTGCTCGTTGGTCCAGGTGAAGCGCTCGGCGTCCTCGCCGCCCTCGCCCGTGTTGGACTTGCCGCCGATGCGGTTCATGGCGATGGCGAGGGTCTCGTGTGCCTCCTTCGAGATGGAGCCGTAGGACATGGCGCCGGTCTTGAAGCGCTTCATGATCTTCTCGATCGGCTCGACCTCCTCGAGGGGGATCGCGGGGCCGGCCTTGAAATCGAGGAGCGAGCGCAGCGTGCAGAGGCGGCCGCTCTGCTCGTTGACGAGCTTCGCGTAGGCCTGGTAGGCGGGCTTTGAGTTCTGGCGGACGGCCTTCTGCAGGGCGTGCACCGACTCCGGCGTGAAGAGGTGGGCCTCGCCGCTGGAGCGCCACTGGTAAAGGCCGCCGACGGGCAGCACGTGGCCGTTGACCTGGCGGTCCGGGTAGGCCGCCTTGTGGCGGAGGAGGACCTCCTGCGCGATGACATCGAGGCCGATGCCGCCGACGCGGGTCGGGGTCCAGGTGAAGTAGTGGTCGACGACGTCCTGGCGGAGGCCGAGCGCCTCGAACACCTGGGCGCCGCGGTAGGACTGGATGGCGGAGATGCCCATCTTCGACATGACCTTGACGACGCCCTTGGAGGCGGCCTTCACAAAGTTGGCGCAGGCCTTCTTGTGGTCGATGCCGGAGAGCATGCCCTCGCGGATCATGTCGTCGATCGTCTCGAACGCGACGTAGGGGTTGATGGCCGAGGCGCCGTAGCCGATGAGCAGCGCCATGTGGTGCACCTCGCGGGCGTCACCGGTCTCGATGACGAGCGACACGCGCGTGCGCAGGCCCTCGCGGATCAGGTAGTGGTGCAGGCCGGCGATCGCGAGCAGCGACGGGATCGGGGCGTATTCCTTGGTGACGCCGCGGTCGGAGAGGATGATGACGTTGACCTCCTCCTCCTCGATCATGCGGCGGGCCATCATGGAGAGCTCCTCCATGGACTTGGCCAGGCCCTTCTCGCCGCGGGCGACGCGGAAGAGGATGGGCAGCACGCCCATCTTGAGGCCGGGGAGGTTGGTGCGGCGGATCTTGGCGAACTCCTCGTTCGTCAGGACGGGCCACTTCAGCTCGACGCGGCGGCAGGCCGTGGGCTGCGGGTTGAGCAGGTTGCCCTCGGAGCCGAGGCGCGTCTCGTGCGAGATGACGATCTCCTCGCGGATCGAGTCGATCGGCGGGTTGGTCACCTGGGCGAAGAGCTGCTTGAAATAATCGTAGAGCAGGCGCGGCTTGTTGGAGAGCACCGCAAGCGCGGCGTCGTTGCCCATGGAGCCGATGGCCTCGACGCCGTCCTTGGCCATCGGAGCGATGATGACGCGCTCGTCCTCAAAGGTGTAGCCGAACGCGATCTGGCGCTGGAGGAGCGTGGCGTGGTCGGGCGGCTCGACCGGCGGCGCTTCGGGGAGGTCGCTGAGGTGGACAAGGTGCTGCTTGATCCACTCCTGGTAGGGCTGCGCGCCCGCGATGGTGCGCTTGATCTCCTCGTCCTCGATGATGCGGCCCTGGACGGTGTCCACGAGGAACATGCGGCCCGGCTGCAGGCGGCCCTTCTGGACGATGTCCTCGGGCGGGAACTCAAGCACGCCGGCCTCGGAGGCCATGACGACGATGCCGTCCTTCGTGACGTAGTAGCGCGACGGACGCAGGCCGTTGCGGTCGAGGATGGCGCCGATCTGCGTGCCATCGGTGAAGCCCATGGCGGCCGGGCCGTCCCACGGCTCCATCAGACAGGAGTGGTATTGGTAGAACGCGCGGCGCTGCGGATCCATCGACTCGTGGTTGGACCACGGCTCGGGAATGAGCATCATCATCGCATGCGACAGCGGGCGGCCGGCGAGGACGAGGAGCTCGAGGGTGTTGTCGAACATCGACGAGTCGGAACCGTTGGGGTTCACGATCGGGAGGATCTTCCTGATGTCGTCGCCGAAGACCGGGCTCTCGAAGAGCGCCTGGCGGGCGTGCATCCAGTTGATGTTGCCGCGGAGGGTGTTGATCTCGCCGTTGTGCGCGAGGTAGCGGTAGGGATGCGCGCGCTCCCAGCTCGGGAAGGTGTTCGTCGAGAAGCGCGAGTGGACCAGCGCGAGGGCCGACTCCATCGCGGGGTGCTTCAGGTCGGGGAAGTAGTTGTCGACCTGGTCGGTCGTGAGCATGCCCTTGTAGACGAGCGTGCGGGCCGAGAGGCTGGCGACATACCACGCCTCGGCGCCGGCGATGGTCGAAGTGCGGATGACGGTGTAGGCGCGCTTGCGGATGACGTAGAGCTTCCGCTCGAAGCCCAGCTCGTCGAGGCCCTCGGGCCGCGCGACGAAGGCCTGGCGCATGAACGGCTCGGCGGACTTCGCGGTGTCGCCCAGCGAGGCGTTCTTTACCGGCACGGTGCGCCAGCCGAGGAAGGTGCAGCCCTCGGCCTGGACGACCTGCTCGAACTTCTCCTCGACCTTGCGGCGGACGGTGGGGTTACGCGGGAGGAAGATCAGGCCGACGCCATACTGGCCGGCCTCGGGAAGGTTGAAGCGCAGCGTGGCCTTGCAGCCCTCGGCGAAAAACTTGTGCGGGATCTGGATCAGGATGCCGGCGCCGTCGCCGGTGTTGATCTCGGCGCCGCTCGCGCCGCGGTGGTCGAGGTTGCGGAGGATCTGGAGGCCGTCCGCGACCATCTTGTGCGACTTCCGGCCTTTCATATCCACGATGAAGCCGACGCCGCAGGCGTCGTGCTCAAACCAGGGATCGTAGAGGCCTTGCTTGCCGGGGCGGCCGGCGGGAGCGGAGTCGTTGGATTGGGACATGGAAAGGGAGGCGGAAGCGGGCGGAACCAGGGCGGGGAGGTCGGGATTTTACAGGTGGCGGGCGGGTGGGAAAAGGGTGGAGCTACAACTGTGCCACGCGAGGGGCGAAGCCGGTGGGAAACGCCCGTGCATGGAAGCACAATCAACGTGCCTTGCGGTCGGTCCTTGCAATCATGTTTTTTGACTGAACCGGCACAGTGACGCGGTGCATCCGCGCGCTGCGAGCGGAACTGTGCATCCGGCGCGCGGCGGGCGAAGCCTGTCATAAGCCCGCGGTGCATTTCCCCGAGTGGCGGCGATGCGCGCGAGCACACCGGAAGTGACGCCAAAAAACCGCCACGCCGCCGGCCAGATTGGGCAAAGGAGGAGCGCCGGACGACCCCAAAAGCACACCCGCCGCGTGTTCCCCACAATTTCTTCTTACTGTAAGAACAGACTCCCGTTGAAGTCGTTCAAACTAATATCACAAATTAGCCCATCCCCGCGGCGTGGAGCCCCCTCTCCCCACGCCTCACCCCCACCCCACCGTCACCCCTTAGCTGCCGCTGCATCCCGTGTTTTGCCGCGCTCAATTTCGTCTGAACTAAAACCCAGATCCGAATGCTCATGAACCCAACACCCCAAGCTACCCTGACGCGCCGGCTCCTGCTGGCGCTGACCTGCACGATGGCGATGGCGCCGTCCGCCTGGTCCCAAACCACCGCCGAGGCTGATGCCGCGAAGACCGAGGCCGACGCCAAGGCCGCCAATGTTCCGGTCACGAACGCCCCGGCCAAGGCGGACGACAAACTGGTGTTGTCGCCCTTCGTCGTCACGACGGAGAAGGACTCCGGCTACTACGCCGAGAACACCCTTATGGGCAGCCGCCTGAATTCCAAGATCTCCGACCTCGCCGCCTCGATCACCGTCGTGACGAAGCAGCAGCTCGAGGACACCGGCGCGCTCGATATCAACGACGTGTTCCGCTACGAGTCCAACACCGAGGGTGCCTCCACCTACACCCCGGTCGCGCTCAACCGCTCCAACCTCACCGACAACATCGGCGGCTACTCCGGTGACGACGGCTCCTCCTTCGGCATCGCGACCGCCAACCGCGTCCGCGGCCTCGGCCGCGTCGACACGGCACAGAACAACTACCCGACGATCGCCCGCCTGGCCTTCGACTCCTACAACACGAACTCGGTCGAGATCAGCCGCGGCCCGAACTCGATGCTCTTCGGCACGGGCGCGCCCGCCGGCATCATCAACCAGTCGTCCGCCTCGGCCGTCCTCGGCCAGCAGAAGACGCAGGTCCAGCTCCGCGGCGGCAGCTTCGACGCCTGGCGCGTCAGCATGAACACGAACATCCCGATCGGCGACAAACTCGCCATCTTCGTGGCCGGCCTCTACGATTCGCGCGGCTTCCAGCGCAAGCCCTCGTCCGACATCTACCGCCGCCAATACGGCGCGATCACCTACCAGCCCTTCCGCAAGACGCTCCTCACGGCGAGCTTCGAGCACTACGACAACTACAACAACCGCCCGAACTTCCTGCCCCCGCAGGACCGCGTCACCCCCTGGCGCAAGGCCGGCCGCCCGGGCTTCAACCCCGCGACCCAGGTCTTCACCTTCCAGGACACCGGCCGCGTCACGGCCCCCTACCTCACCACCTCGCTTGACACGCGCTTCGTCAACGGCGTCACGCCGGTCGGCGACGCCGCGCTCACAACGGTGCCGACGGTCACCACGGTCAATCCGTTCTACATCCCCGGCCTCGCGTTCCTCGCCGGCCGCCAGACCCTCTACTACGCCGACGGCAAGGAAGTCGCCTTCTGGGTGCCCAACGCCAGCACCGGCGGCGGCACCTTCGGCACCACCGTCAACGGTGTCACGGGCGCGCTCCCCGCGGCCGCCAACCAGACCCAGGCCCAGCGCGTCCTCGTCGCGACCCGCCTGGTGCTGACCGCCGCCGATCCCACCCCGGTGCCCGCCGCCAGCACCGGCGCGACCGGCTACGGCACCTGGATCCTCCCGCACATCACCGACAAGTCGATCTACGACTGGGAGTCCTACAACATCTCCGGCAACAACTACGGCAACCAGAGCGCCACCACGGCCAGCTTCGAGTTCCAGCAGCAGATCCTGCCGACCCTGAACTTCAGCGCCGGCTGGTTCCGCCAGGAATTCGAGGAGTGGACCCACTACGGCCTCGGCCAGGCCAACCAGGCCCCCCGTCTCTACGTGGACGTCAACACCCACAACCTCGACGGCACGGTCAACCCGTATTACGGCTCGCCCTTCGTGTTCGATTCCCAGGCCGACACGTTCTACCTGCCTGAGAGCAACGACAACATGCGCGCCATGCTCTCCTACGAGCTGGACCTCACCAACCGCAACGGCTGGACCCGCTGGCTCGGCCGCCACCGCTTCCTCGGCCTCGTCTCCCAGCAGAAGCAGTGGAAGAACAACCTGCGCTACCGCCTCTCCTACACCGGCGGCAACGGCCGCTTCCTGCCCAACCTGACCACCACCCCGGCGAACAACTACAGCTTCGCGGGCAACGCGGCCAACATCCAGCGCGTCTTCTACGTCGGCCAGAACCAGACCGGCACGGTGGACCGCGGCCTCTCCGTCATCGGCGAGCCCGGCTACGGCGGCCCGTCGCACTCCGCGCTCCGGTTCTACAACTGGAACACCGGCGGCTGGGAGAACACGGACATGACCTACGACATGAACCTGTTCTACGCCGGCGGCAACTACGGCATCGCCACGCGCAACACGAAGAGCAAGAGCTTCGCCTGGCAGGGTTACCTCTGGGACGAGCGCATCATCCCGACCATGGGCTGGCGCACGGATGACCTCGAGCTCGCCGCCTATGACGGCCGCGACGCCAACAACAACGTCCTCACCACCCCGACGACCTACATCGCCGGCCGCGGCATCCCCGGCCTCGAGAACCACCTGAGCACCCCCCGCGAGTTCTCCGGCACCACCAAGACCCGCGGCGTCGTCGCCCGCCTCTTCAAGGGCTGGGCCGGCATCGAGCGCCGCGCCGACGAGGGCAGCATCATCGCCGACTTCGTGCGCAACCTCGGCCTCCACTACAACGAGTCCGACAACTTCAATCCGCCCGCCGGCCTCCAGGTCGACTTCTTCAACAACCCCCTGCCCTCCCCGTCCGGCAAGGGCAAGGACTACGGCTTCCAGGTCTCGATGCTCGACAACAAGCTCGTCGCCCGCCTGAACTGGTATGAGGCCAGCAACGAGAACGCCCTCTCCAACGGTGCCAACACCGTCGTGGGCCGCCTCCAGCGCATCGACACCGCCGCCGGCAAGCGCTGGGCCGAATACGTCGTCCGCATCCGCAGCGGCCAGAACCCGGCCACCGAGCTGGAGTTCCACAACAACACCCTGAACCCGCTGAGCCAGACCCAGCAGGACCAGATCCGCGACCTGCAGTGGGGCAACTTCGCGTTCAAGGACTACAACTGGCCGAACTACGGCGCCGCCACCGTCAACTCCACCGAGAGCAACATCTCGAGGGGCAAGGAGCTGCAGCTGACCTACAACCCGCTCAAGACCTGGACCATCAAGTGGACCGTCGGCCAGCAGGAGTCGCAGTATTCCGACGTCGGTCCCGAGGTTTCCGCGTGGATCGCCTACCGCAAGCCCCAGTGGCAGGCCCTCACCGCGCCTGACATCCCGAACGAGATCATCAAGGCCAACGGCAACCGCCTGTTCCTGGCGAATTTCTGGAACGGCTACGGCTTCACCGAGGGCGCGGCGTTCAACGACGCCCCGTCCAACACCGCGGGCAGCACCGGCACGCCGGCGGCCACCTACACCAGCATCGTGGAAGCCGTGCTGTTCCCGGTGATCGCCCAGCAGAACACCAAGGCGGCCAACATGCGCGAGTGGTCCACCACCATCCTGTCGAGCTACAGCTTCACGAAGGGACGCCTCAAGGGGTTCACCTTCGGCGGCCAATACAACTGGCAGGACAAGGCGGTCGCCGGCTACCAGAGCCTGTTCGATCCGGCCACCTACGCCCGCCCGAACGCCACCACGGCCAACGTCGTGTTCCCCGACCTGACGAAGCCGATCTACACCCCGGCCATCGACTCGCTCGACCTGTTCGCCTCCTACCGTCGGAAGATTTTCTCCGACAAGGTGAACATGCGCATCCAGCTCAACGTGCGTGACGTCATGGAAGATGGCGGCCTCCAGGCCGTCGTCTACAACCAGGACGGCTCGCCCGCGCAATACCGCATCAAGGATCCGCGCACCTGGTTCGTGACCACCACGTTCGACTTCTAAGCGAACGCGCTTCGTTTTCCTTCCGCGCCCCGGCCGAAAAGCCGGGGCGCTTTTTTTGCGCGCACCCCTGCTGTTGCCACCCGGCGCGCAACTGCTTTTCTCTTTCCTGCCCTTGCCCGCCGCCCCGTCATCTCCCGCTTTTTCCCGTCCGCTGGCCGCCGGCGTGCTCCTCGCCCTCGCCATCACGGCGGCCTGGCTGACCAGCTTCCGCGGCGTGTTCGTCTTCGACGACCTGCACGCCATCGTCGACAACCCGACCATCCGCGACCTCGGCCGGCCCGGCCAGGTGCTCCTCGCCCCCGCCGAGGGCGGCACCATCGGCGGACGCCCCGTCGTCAACCTCACCCTCGCCCTCAACCACGCGCTCGGCGGGCTTGATCCCCGGGGCTATCACGCCACCAACCTGCTGATCCATGTGCTGGCCGGCCTGACCCTGTTCGGCCTCGTGCGCCGCACGCTGCTGCGTTTGCCGCGATTCGCGGCGGACGCCCTGCCCCTGGCCCTCGCGGTCGCCGCGCTCTGGGCGCTGCACCCGCTGCAGACCGCGGCTGTCACCTACCTCGTGCAGCGGGCCGAATCGCTGATGGGGTTGTTTTATCTCCTGACCCTCTACGGCTTCGCCCGCAGCGTGGACTCTCCCCAGCCGCGCCGGTGGCGGATCGCGGCTTTCGCCGCGTGCCTCCTGGGCATGGGCACCAAGGAGGTCATGGCCTCCGCCCCGCTGCTTGTCCTGTTGTATGACCGCACCTTCGTCGCCGGCTCGTGGCGCGAGGCCTGGCGGCAGCGCGGCCGGTTCCACGGTGCGCTCATGGGCACCTGGCTGCTGCTCGCGGTGCTCATCCTCAACACGGAAGGCCGCGGCGGCAGCGCCGGCTTCGGCACTGCGGTCGCCTGGTGGGAATACGCCTTCACGCAATGCGCCGCCATCGCGCACTATCTGCGACTGGCGTTGTGGCCGCACCCGCTGGTCTTCGACTACGGCACCCCGCTTTACCGTTCTTTCGTGGCCGTCGCGCCGCAGGCGGGCCTGCTGCTTTTGCTCCTCGGTGCCACCGGCTGGGCGCTGCTGCGGAAGCCGGCGCTGGGCTTCCTCGGCGCGTGGATCTTCCTCATCCTCGCCCCGAGCTCGAGCATCGTGCCCGTGGCCACGCAGACGATGGCCGAACACCGCATGTATCTCCCGTTGGCCGCCGTGCTCGCGCTTCTCGGGCTCGCGGCCCATGCCCTCACCGGCCGGCGCGTGCTGGTTGTCCTGCTCGCGCTGGCCGCGGGCGCCGGCGTGATGACTGCCCGGCGCAATCTCGTCTACCACAGTGAACTCGCCCTGTGGACCGACACGGTCGCACACCGCCCGGAAAATCCCCGCGCGCACACCAATCTCGGCATCGCGCTGGCCGAGGCGGGCCGGCTGCCCGAGGCGGTGAGTCAGTTTGAAGGGTCACTGGCCCTGGACCCGGATAACGCACCCACGCACCTGAATCTCGCCCACACCCTCGTCGCCCTGGGCCGCCGCGAGGAAGCTATCCCCCATTATCTGGCCGTGCTGCGGCTGGCCCCCGACAATGCCCGGGACGCCCCCGAGCGCCTGGCCGCCGTCTGCTACGACCTGGGCAACCAAGCCGCGGCACGCGCCGAGTTCGACGAGGCCATGACCCGCTACCGGCAGGCGCTGGCCGCGGTGCCCGGACATGTGGCCGCGCGCAACAACCTCGCCAACGCGCTGCTGGTCAGCGGCCGGGTGGACGAAGCCATCGCCGAATATCGGGAAGTCCTGCGGGCGAAACCCGACGCCCCCGGGGTCCGCGAAAACCTCTCCCGCGCGCTCGAGCTGTCCCGCGCCCCACGCCGATGATACCCCCCGCGCCCCCGTCGGCGGATCGCCGCTCCACCTGGCTGGCCGCCGCGTTGCTCGCCGGGGCAACCCTGCTCGCCTACGCCAACTCGTTCGGCGGGCCCTTCGTCTTCGACGATGTGCCCTCGATCGTGGAGAACCCCACCATCAGGAGTTTCCGCGCCGCGCTGTTTCCGCCCCCGGAGGGTGGCTTCACCGTCAGCGGCCGGCCGGTGCTCAACGTGTCGCTGGCCCTCAATCATGCGATCAGCGGTTTCGACGCCTGGAGCTACCACGCGGTCAACCTCCTGATCCACGTGCTGGCCGGGTTGACCCTGTTTGGCCTGGTGCGCCGCACGCTGGCCCGGCCGCCACTCGCCGCGAAGTTCGGCGAAACCGCCTGGTCGCTCGCCCTCGTGATTGCGGGCCTGTGGCTGCTGCACCCGCTGCAGACCGAGTCCGTTACCTACATCATCCAGCGCGCGGAGTCGCTGATGGGGTTCTTTTTCATCCTCACCCTCTACGCCTTTGCCCGCGGGGCGGAATCGCCCCACCCGCGCCGCTGGGTGGCCGTTTCGTTCCTCGCCTGTCTGCTTGGCGCCGGCACCAAGGAAGTCACCGCCGTGGCCCCGGTTCTGGTGTTCCTCTATGACCGCACCTTCGTCAGCGGCAGCTTCCGGGCCGCCTGGCAACGCCACCGCGGCTGGCACCTGCTGCTGGCCACCACCTGGCTGCCGCTCGCGTGGCTCGTCCTCGGCACCGGCGGCAACCGCGGCGGCACGATGGGTTTCGACGTCGCGTCCTCGCTGGTCGGCTCGTGGCTGACGCAGTTCGAGGCGGTCACCCGCTACCTCTGGCTGGCATTCTGGCCGCATCCACTGGTCTTCGACTACGGCACGATTCCTCCCGCCAGCCTTGGGGCGGCGCTCCCTTGGATGGCAACGGTGCTCGTGCTGGTGCTGGCGACGCTGTGGGCGCTGTGGCGTCGCCCGGTGGCGGGTTTCCTCGGCGCGTGGTTTCTTGGCATCCTCGCGCCAACCAGCCTGGTGCCCGGTGCGCTCCAGATGATCGTGGAGCACCGCATGTATCTGCCGCTCGCCGCGGTCATCGCCCTCGTGGCCGGCGTCGCCGCCCCGCGGCTCGGCCGGCGCGGACTGCTCGCGACCGGCGTCTTGCTGGCGCTCGCGGCAGGCACGGTCACCTGGCAGCGGAACACCGTCTATCAGGACGAGGTCGCGCTCTGGCAGGACACCATCGCCAGGCGTCCGGACAACGCGCGGACCTACAACAATCTCGGCCGTTATCACTACCTCGGCGGCCGCTGGGACGAGGCCATCACCTGCTTCGAGCAATCGCTGCGCCTCGACCCGGGCATGCCCAAGACCCAGTTCAACCTCGGCCTGGCGCACCTCCGCGCCGGGCGGCCGGCGCAGGCGGTCCCGCCCCTGCAGGAGGCCGTGCGTATCCTGCCGAAGTATTACGCCGCGCACCTGAACCTCGGCATCGCGCTCACCAAGCTCGGGCGCGCGGAGGAGGCGCTGCCGCATTTCGCCACGGCCTACCGCTTCGATCCCTGGCCCGAGGAGGTTCATTTCCAATGGGGCCTGGCGCTGGCGCAACTCGGACGCTGGGCCGACGCCATCGCCCGCTACACCGAGTGCCTCCGCCTGAACCCCCGCCACGTCGAGGCGGCGACCAACCTCGGGACCTCGCTGATGGAAATGAAGGATTTCCCGGCAGCCATCGCGCAGTTTGAGGCGGCGCTGCGGCTCCGCCCGGACCTGCCGGAGGTTCACTTCAACCTCGGCGTGGCCCACAACGCTCTTGGCCAGCGCAACGAGGCCATCCGGCATTATGGCGAGACCATCCGCCTCGATCCCCGGCATGCCACCGCGCGACTCAACCTCGGCATCGCCCTCGCGCAGGCCGACCGCCTGCCCGAGGCCATCGGCCAGCTTGAGGAGGCCGTGCGGCTCCGGCCCGACGCGCCCGAGACGCACGCCAACCTTGGCGTGGCCCTCGCCCTGGCCGGGCGTCAGGCAGACGCGCTCGTTGCCTACCAGACCGCGCTGCGCCTCCGGCCCGATGACGCCCAGGCACATTACAACGTCGGCTTCGCGCTGCTCGAGGCCGACCGCCTGGCGGAGGCGCGCCGCTATTTTGAGACCGCGGTGCGGCTCCGGCCCGATTTCCCGGCAGCGCAGGATATCCTGCGCCGGCTGCGGGAAATGGGTCGGCCCTGAGGCGCTTACTTTTCCTGCTTCGGCGGCAGCAGGCTTTCCGCCAGCCGCTGCAATTCGGGCGCAGGCAGCGCCACCTTCAGGCCGTCGCTCAGCGCGAGCAGGTCGGTGAGCGTGCCCAGGCTAAGCTGCCGCAGGCTGCGCTCATCCAGCTTGGTCATGGCCGATCTCAGCTGCGCCTGCGCCAGTTCCGGCCGCCCGCCCACGGTCAGCACCACGACAAGATGAACGTGCTCGTCCAATGCCAGCGCGGGCGCCTGCGGCAAATTCGCCAGCACCCGCCCGAACACGGCGGCAAAGCCCTCGCGGTCATTGTCGCGCGAGGCGATCGCCGCCAGCATCACCATCGGCGCCAGCTTGTCCTCAAATTTCACGAGCGTCGCCGCCAGTTCCTCGGCTTGGTCCAGCTGGCCCAGCTCGAGGTAATAATTGGCGGCCCGCGCCACGGCGGCCGCGGGCGTCTGCTCCGGCGTGATCTCCCAGATTCGCACCTGCTCGCCCTCCAGCGCCGGATGCTTGGGCAGCTTGAAAGGCACGGCCCGCAACCACGACGGCGGCACCGGTGCGCCGAACAGCCGGGCGACAAAAGTGTCCGCGGGCAGCGGTGCGTCCTCCGGCAGGCCGCGCTGCAGCCGCACCAGCGTGCCCTCAAAGGCGCCCCACGACAAGAAGGCGATGTGCGTGATGCCGAGCCGCCCGGTGATCTCCCGGGCCGCCTCCGGCGTCGGCGCCGCAAACAGCTCCGCCGCCCGCTTCAGCCCCGCGAGGTTCTCCCAATACAGCGTGTCCACCCCGGTCACCCCGCCGTGATAAATCAGCTTGTTGGTCACCGACGGCGTGGCGGCCACCACCACGCGGCCGGCGCCGCCGCGCAGCCGCAGCCAGTGCGCGACGTCGCGCTCCGCCAGGCTGCGGATGTCTTCCGTGGTGAATTCCGGGGCCTCAAGCGTGCGCTGCACCGCCTTCACGAGCCCCGAGCTGAACAGCAATAAGCCCGCGGCGAGCCAGCCCAGGAATATCTTTCGCGTCCGCGCCGCCTCGTCCGTCCGGAAGAACACCGCCAGCACGGGCACGGTCAGCGCGAAGGCGAGGCTCAGCCAGCGGACCTGGTTCCAGCCCATGAACCACGCGAGCAGGGCCGGCGCCAGGACGAATGCGAGCGACGCGCGCTCCGTGGCGGAAGTGGAACGGCGCAGTGTCCGCCACAGCGCGGGCCCCAGCAGCAGCATCGGCAGCCACAGGCCGGCCAGCACCCAGTTGAAGCCGCGCCGGAGGATCCGGTCCAGCCCCTGAAACTCCGCGATATACTGCGAATGCAGTCGCCACAGGAAGGAGTCGGCCACCAGGAAGGTCTTCGCCGCGCTTAACGCGATGACCACCGGCAGCAGCGCCACGAGCACCACGCCAAGGGCGCCAGCCACGCGGTCGCGGCCGGACAGCGCGCGCGGCCCGTCGCGCAAGGCGAGCAGCGCGACGCGCAGCACCTCGCCGCCACCGATCCACGCGGCGGCATAGAGCGGGTGGTTGACCTCGAGGCGCAGGCCGAGGTGGTTCGGAAAATACTCGAGCAGCCACACCGCGACGCTCGCCCCGCCGCCAACGAGGCCCCAGAACCGGAACAGGCCCGGATCGTTCAACCAGACCGGCCGCACCGGCGCGCCCCGCGCGAGCCAGCCCGCCACCAGCGCGCCCAGCCCGAGGCCGAGCAGCACCGGTGCCTGCGTCGCCGCACTGATCCACAGGCCGGCCCCGCCCGCGAGTCCGGAGAGGGCGAACCACCGGCGCGCGCCGGCCGCGGTTTCTTCCTGCGCACCCGCGGCCAGGAACAGCACGGTCAGCAATCCGCAGATGTTCACAAGACCGTGGTGGTCCGCGTAGCCCGCCGCGAAATCAAGGTAGAACGGATAGACCGCCACGATGCCGAGCGCGCACAGCACGGCCGCCAGCACCGAGAATCTCCGCCAAAGGAACGGCACCAGGCCAGCCAGCAGCAGGCCGAGCATCACCGGTCCCGAATAAATGACTGCCCGCTCGACCGATTGCCCGAGCGGCCGCCCGGACAACCCGTGGTCGATCCACGCCAGGCCGGCCAGCCACCAGTGGAAGGGCGCGGCCCAGTGCACCTCGCGCCCGTCCGGGGCGTTGTCATAGTCCACCCGCCGGATGCGCCACTCGCCCGTGGCGATCATCGCCTGCGTCTGCATGATCCAGTGCGCCGTGTCGGCCGCCCCGACCGGCATGACCAGCGACCGGCGCCCGTCCGCATAACCGGTCGGACTCGCCGGCGAGGTTGCGGGATTGTCCACCGTGACACCGTAGCTGGCCGTGACCGCCAGCACATGTCGCGCGCGCACCGCGGCATCCCAGAGCACAAAGCCCGTCACCACGGCCAGGACCGCGACCGCCACCCAAAACTGAAACCCGGATGATGACGTGGGGGGGCGGCGGGACATCGCGAGCATTTGCTAGGCGGGCGCCTGATGGGTCAACCAAACTCCTTGGTGTTCTTACTGTAAGACTTGCACCGGGTCGCTCCGCCCCGGCCGTGGCCATCATAAATATCACCTCCAGCACCCCTCTTTTGCGACTTGGCTTACCCCCTTCTGTCCGGCCGCACCTGCTTCCACCCCTGATGCCCCTTTCACTCCGTTCCCCGGACGGACCATCGCACGCATGACGTCCACCCCTTCATCCCGCCCGCGGGTCGCCTTGATCGGTGTCTCGGGTTACGCGCGGATCTACCTGGCCCTGGCGAAAGCCGCCCATGAACGCGGCGAAATCGACCTCTGCGCCGCCGTCATCATCAATCCCGGCGAGGAGGCCGCCATCGAGTCCGAGCTGCGCGCGCGCGGCTGCGTCATCTATCGCGACTACGAGGCGATGCTCAAGGCCGAGGCCGGCCGACTCGACCTCTGCCTGATCCCCACCGGCATCCCGTGGCACGCGCGCATGACGCTCGCCGCCCTCCGCGCCGGCGCGCACGTGCTCGTCGAGAAGCCGCTCGCCGGCTCGCTCGCCGAGGTCGCCGCCATCCGCGCGGCCGAAAAATCCACCGGCCGGTTTGTCGCGGTCGGCTTCCAGGACATCTACAGCCCGGTCAACCGCTGGCTGAAGGAACAGCTCTGTGCCGGCGTGATCGGGCCGATCCACACCGTGCGCTTCATCGGCCTCTGGCCGCGGCCTGCGGCTTATTTCACCCGCAACCCGTGGGCCGGCCGCCTGCACGCCGACGGCACGCAGGTGCTCGACTCGCCGCTGAACAACGCCTTCGCCCACTTCGTCAACCTCAGCCTCTACTTCGCCGGCCCGACCGTCGCCGAGGCGGCGCAGGTCCGCATCGAGTCCGCCGAGCTGCTGCGCGCGCACGCCATCGAGAGCTTCGACACCAGCGTCGTGCGCGCCCGCTCGCCCGAGGGCATCGCGTTCTGGTTCGGCGCCACCCACACCTGCCGCGAGGTCTGCGAGCCCGAGATCTACCTCGAGGGCCGCACCGGCCGCGTCGAGTGGAAGCACGAGCGCAGCTGCATCATCCACCACGCCGACGGCCGCCGCGAGGAACGCGTCCTGCCCGACAGCAGCGCGAACCGCCAGTCGATGTTCGACGCCGTGCTGGCCAAGCTGCGCGCGCCCGACACCTTTGTCTGCACGACCGCGCTGGCCGACCGCCACACGGCCTTCGTGGAGGCGGTCCACGCCGCCACGCCGGTGCAGGCGGTGCCGCCGGAGCTCATTTCGTGGCAGGCCCCCGTCGGTGGCGCCGCGCCGGTGCCGGTCGTCAACGGGCTGGAAGCCGCCCTCTACCGCGCCCTCGCCGCCCAGAGCCTGCTGCGCGACACGGGCTTCGTCCTGCAGCCCTCCCGCTCCGCCTGAGCCCTCGCCCCGATGTCCGCGCGGTGCCTGCTGCTTTGCCTCGGCCTGACTGGCCTGACCGCGGCGGCGGATGTCCGCCTTGATTTCGGCCCCGGCCCGGCCGCGCCGGGCTACACCGCCGTCGGTGCCGACGCCGTTTATTCCTCCACCCGGGGTCACGGTTTCGAACCGGGCGCAACCATCGAGGGGATAAACCGTGGTGGCGACGCGCTGACGGGGGACTTTTGCACCGGCGCCCAGCCGTTTTTCTTCTCGGTCGATCTGCCCGAGGGCGACTATCGCGTGAAGCTCGTGCTCGGCGATCCCACCGGCGAATCGCACACCGTCGTGAAGGCCGAGTCGCGCCGCCTCGTGCTCGAGCCGGTCACGACGAAGTCCGGCGAGTCGGTCACCGCCACCTTCCTCGTCCATCTCCGCACGCCGCAAATCCCGGACGGCGGCACCGTGCGGCTCAAGCCGCGCGAGATCGACGCCCTGCACTGGGACAAGCGCCTGACCCTGGAATTCAACGGCTCCCGGCCGTGTCTCGCCGCGCTGGAGATCACCAGGGCGGACGATGCCATCACCGTGTTTCTCGCGGGCGACTCCACCGTGACCGACCAGCAGGTCGAGCCTTATGCGGCGTGGGGCCAGATGCTGCCGGCTTTCTTCGGTCCGACCGTCTCCATCGCCAACCACGCCGAGTCCGGCGAGAGCGCCCGGTCCTTCGTCAGCGAACGCCGCCACGACAAGGTCATGTCGATGATCAAGCCCGGCGATTACCTGCTCATGCAATTCGGCCACAACGACCAGAAGGCCGGCCCGGGCCACCTGACCGAGGCCGGTGGCTACAAGGATATCCTCCGCCGCTTCGTGGCCGATGCCCGCGCCAAGGGTGTCCACCCCGTGCTGGTCACCTCGATGGAGCGCCGCAACTTCGACGCCGCGGGCCGGCACATCGTCCCCTCGCTCGGGGACTACCCGCAGGCAGTCCGCGATATTGGCGTGGAACTGGACGTGCCGGTCATCGATCTGAACGCACGCAGCATCCCGTTCTACAAGGCGCTCGGCCCGGAGGGGGCGAAACCCGCGTTCGTGCATTTTCCCGCCGGCAGTTTCCCCGGCCAGACCGCGGCCATGGCCGACGACACGCATTTCAGCGCCTACGGGGCCTACGAACTGGCGAAATGCGTCGTCGAGGAGATCAGGATCCGTGTGCCAGCCCTCGCCGCCCACCTGCGGCCGGGCCTGCCCGCCTACGACCCGGCACATCCCGCACGCTTTTCCGACTGGCACCTGCCGGCCAGTCCGCCCAAACCCGTGGTCAAACCCGAAGGCAGTTAACATGCGCTCCCCTCTTCTTGCCCTCGCCCTGTTGATCGCGGTGACCGCACCGGTGTTCGCCGCTGGGCCCGCGCCCAAGCCGCTTTATCGTGACCAGAAATACGACGGCGCCGCCGACCCGGTTGTCGTCTGGAACCGCGCTGAAAAGAGCTGGCTGATGTTCTACACCAACCGGCGTGCCAATGTGGCGGGCCTGTCCGGCGTCGCGTGGGTGCATGGCACACCGATCGGCCTGGCCGAGTCGCGCGACGGTGGCGTGACGTGGAAATACACCGGCGACGCCAACATCACGCTGCCCCCGGACATCGGCGGCCCGGAGCAGACACTATGGGCGCCCGATGTCATCACCGCGCCCGACGGCATCTACCACATGTATCTGACGGTCGTGCCCGGCATCTTCGAGAACTGGCAGCACCCGCGCCGGATCGTCCACCTCACGAGCACCAACCTGCGCGACTGGCAATACCAGTCCGCCCTCACGCTCGCCTCGGACCGCGTGATCGACGCGTGCGTTTATCCGCTGCCCGGCGGCGGCTGGCGCATGTGGTATAACAACGAGCGCGACCGCAAATCCATCTACTATGCCGACAGTCCCGATCTGTTTGTCTGGACCGACAAAGGCAAGGCCGCCGGCGTCGGCGAGCGTCCCGGCGAGGGCCCGTATGTTTTCCAATGGAAGGGGCACAACTGGATGCTGGTCGACCTGTGGAAGGGACTCGGCGTCTACCGCTCGGATGACTTCCTCAACTGGACGGCGCAAACCGGCGACCTGCTCAATGTCCCCGGCCAGGGCGCCGACGACGGGGTCAACGGCGGCCACCCCGGCGTGGTCGTCAGCGGCGACCGGGCTTTCCTGTTTTATTTCACCCATCCCGGCCGCGCCGGCACCATCAAGCCCGAGGACAAGCCCGCCACCGAGACGCGCCGCAGCTCCATCCAGGTGGTCGAGCTGCACTACACGGACGGACGGCTGTCGTGCGACCGCGACGCACCCACGCTGATTGATTTGGGCCGGCGAAACTAAGGGGTGCGCCCAGGCTTCGCTTCTCAGCTTCTTTGTGTTTTCCTCCTGTATCGCATGAACCCGAAACTGCCGACCAAGCTGCTCTACGGCGGCGACTACAACCCGGAACAATGGCCCGAGTCCGTCTGGCTGGAGGACGTCCGCCTGATGCGCGCTGCCGGCGTGAACATGGTCAGCGTCGGCATCTTCAGCTGGGCGAAGCTCCAGCCCGCGGAGAAACGCTGGGATTTCGGCTGGCTTGACCGTGTCCTGGACCTGCTGGCGAAGAACGGCATCTCCGTCTGCCTCGCCACCGCCACCGCCTCGCCGCCGCCTTGGCTCTCGACGAAGTATTCCGAGGTGCTGCCCGTGACGGCCGACGGCGTCACGCTGCAGATCGGTTCCCGCCAGCAGTATTCACCCAGCAGCCGGGTCTATAAAAAATTCGCCGCCGCCCTCGTCCGCAAGCTGGCGCAACGCTACCGGAAGCACCCCGCGCTGGCCGCGTGGCACATCAACAACGAATACGCCTGCCACCTGCCGGAGTGCCACGGCGCGGACAGCACCCTCGCCTTCCGCGACTGGCTGCGCGCCAAATACCGCACCCTCGCCGCGCTGAACGCGGCCTGGGGCACGGCGTTCTGGAGCCAGGGCTACGGCGAGTGGGACGAGATCCTCACGCCGCGCCGCGCGCCCTATCACAGCAACCCGACGCAGTGCCTCGACTTCAAGCGGTTCACCAGCGACGCCTTCCTCGCCCTGCACCGGATGGAGCGCGCGATCCTGCGCGCCGCCACGCCGCACATCCCGGTCACGACAAACTTCATGGGGTTCTTCAAGCCCCTCGACTATCGCGCCTGGGCACCGGAACTCGATTTCGTTTCCTGGGACAGCTACCCCGACCCGGTGGACGAGCTGAATTCCCGGCACGAGGCCTCCGCCGGCCACGACCTGATGCGCTCGCTGAAGCCCGACCGGCCCTTCGTGCTGATGGAGCAGGCCACGTCGGCCGTGAACTGGCGGCCGGTCAACCTCCCGAAACGCCCCGGCCTCATGCGGCTCCAGAGCCTGCAGGTTCTCGCCCGCGGCGGTGACGGCGTGATGTTCTTCCAGTGGCGCGCGTCCAAGGCCGGCGCCGAGAAATTCCACAGCGGCCTCCTGCAACACGTGCCCGCCGCGCAGAGCCGGGTGTTCGCCGAGGTCAGCGCGCTCGGCGCCGAGCTGAAACGCCTGGCGCCCGTCGCCGGCTCGCTGGTGCACAACCGCGTGGCCATCGCCTTCGACTGGCATGCATGGTGGGCGGTGGAGCTCGAGTCGAAACCCGGCCGGATCGAATACCCGGCCTGGGTGCGCGTCTTCCACCGCTGGTTCTACGAGCACAACATCGGCGTCGATTTCGTCCACCCGGGCGCCAGCCTCGCGGCCTACGACCTCGTCGTGGCACCGGCCCTCTACCTGCTGACTGCGAAAAGCGCGGCCAACCTGACGGCCTTCACCGCCCGCGGCGGCACGCTGCTCGCCACCTATTTCTCCGGCATCGTGGACGAGAACGAACATGTCGTCCTCGGCGGTTACCCCGCCCTGCTCCGGCAGGTGCTCGGCCTCTGGGTCGAGGAATGGGCGCCGTATCCCGAGGGCCGCAGGAATGGCGTGCGGTTCGGTGGGCGCCGCGTCGGATGCGACCACTGGTGCGACCTGCTCCATCTCGACGGCGCCAAGGCCCTCGCAACCTACACGGGTGACTTCTTCGCGGGCCGCCCGGCAATCACGCGCAATACCCACGGCCGCGGCGCCGCCTATTATCTCGGCACGCGCCTCGATGCCGCCGGACTCGACCTGCTGCTCGGCCGGGTCGTCAAGGAAGCGAAGGTCCGGCCCGCGCTGCGCACCCCGGCGGGCGTCGAGGCCACGCTGCGCACGTCGCGCCGCGACGAGTTCCTCTTCCTGCTCAATTACAACGACCAGCCGGTGAAGGTCGCGCTCGGGGCCCGTCACGGCCGTGACTTGGTCTCCGGCCAAACCGCGGCGCGCCACATCACCCTGCCCGCCCTCGGCGCGGCGGTGATCCAAGGCAAGGCCTAGGGCCGCGTGACCTTGAAATCGCGGATCCGCAGGTGGCTTTGCACCGTGCGGAAACCGAACCAGCCCTCCGTGAGCGGAGCCGGGTCCTTGAACTCGAAGATCAACTCCGCGTCGCGGTAGTAGCGCACCGTGCCGTCGGCGAGCGCCATCAGCGTGATGCGGTAGGGCTGGTTGCCCTTGAGCAGCACGGCCGGCTCCTGCCGGTCATGTTCTGGGAGCAGCGGCTTCAGGCCGCCGCCCGCATAACGCCGGAAGCGGGTCGTCGTGTTGGTATTGCCGCCCTGTCCCACGTAATAGGTGCGCAGGGCGTCGTAGGACTCGAACTTCCCGGTGCGTCCGTGACCCGGCGCGAACAGGTCGGGTTGGCGCGGATCGCTGGCCATCCAGAAGCAGTTGAGGTCCGAGACACGGTCATGCGGCCCGCCGGCATCGATCACAGTGGCCTCGTAGCTGATCACGACCGGCGCCGTGAGCTTCTCCCGCCACCAGACCGTGCAACCGCCGGCATCCTCGATGATCAGGGCGCCGCCGCTGATGGTCACCTTGCCGCCCGGCATCTGCTCGGTCACCCAGCGGCCTTGGTCGGCTGAAAAATCATCCCGGGCCACCGGAACACCCGTCGCCACCGGCAGGACCGCCCACAGCAGGGAAAGTGACCAGAGGGGCAGCATGGCTATGACACAGGAGGCAACCCGCAGGAATCATCGGCGCAAGTAACTTCCCGCTGGTCAGCGCGTCTGAGAACCGTCTAATCTTACAGTAAGACCCCACCAATGAGCGCCCCCTCAATTCGTGAGATCGCCCGGAGCCTTGGCTTGTCGCACACGACGGTCTCGGAGGCCCTGCGTGATTCCCCCCGCGTCAACCCCGCAACGCGCCGCCGCGTCCAGAAGGCCGCGAAGGCCGTCGGCTACCGCCCGAATCCCCTCGCCGGCGCCCTGATGTCCGAGATGCGCCGCGCGCGCTCGGGCACCTTCCGCGGCGTGCTGGCGATCCTCGACCTCGACGGCCCGGAGAACCGTCCCGCCAGTTCCAACCGCTACCACCGCGAGCTGGCCCGCGGCGCCAGCGCCCGCGCCGCCGAACTGGGGTTCAAGGCCGAGACCATCATTACCGGCACCCAGGGCATCTCCGACAGCCGCCTCGACACCATCCTGCAGGCGCGCGGCATCCGCGGCCTGCTGCTGCTGCCCATCGCCGGCGAGGCTGACGTCATGGGCCTCGACTGGTCGCATTTCTCGGGCATCTACACCGACTACCTCATCGAGCGGCCGGCGCTGCACTCGGTCTGCCCGGATCATTACCGCTCCATGGTCTACGCCGTCCAGCGGCTGCACGCGCTGGGCTACCACCGGCTCGGGCTGGTCATGCACAGCAGCAACGACGCCCGCCTGCTTTACCGCTGGGAGGCGGCGTTCCGCACCTACCACGAGCATAACGCCAAGAAGGAGGCCCTCGCCCCGCTGATCCTGCCCGAGCTCGACCGCAAGAGTTTCATCGCGTGGTTCAAGGCCAAGCAGCCCGATGCCGTGCTCTGCCAGCGCGCCGAGGTCATGGAGTGGATGATCGAATGCGGCGCCCGCATCCCCGAGACCCACGGCTTCTGCTGCCTGAACGTGACCAGCAACGTCATCCCTTGTGCGGGCCTGGACCTGCAACCCGCCCTGCTTGGCGCCCGTGGCGTGGAGTTGCTGATCGCCGCCCTGCACCGCAACGACTGCGGCGTGCCCGAGCATCCCTCCACGACCACGATCTCCGCCCTCTGGGTGGAAGGTCCCACCCTGCCGCGAGGCCCTGTCAAAGCGTGACTTGGGAGGTTTTCGGCCGGGCTTTTCCCTCCGGGGAAAGGAATTTGCGGCGGCGGAATATTTTGTTTGCTACGCCCCGGCCTTTGGGGTCTCTTGACCGCTCTTTTCCGGTCAGACCGGTATAGAAATCGGGACGTAGCTTAGCCTGGTAGAGCGCTTGCTTCGGGAGCAAGAGGTCGAGAGTTCGAATCTCTCCGTCCCGACCATTTTAAATGGTCTAGACCGCGAGGAATGGGTTGTAGCGCCGCTCGTTGGCGGCAGTGGTCAGCGGACCGTGGCCGGGGGCGATGACAGTGTCATCCGCCAGCAGGCCCATGATGCGCCGGGAGTGCGTGAGCTGTCGCTGGCAGCAGAAATAACCACCCCCCAATGAGCCCGCAAAGATCAGGTCGCCCGAAATCAGCACGGCCGGTCCCGGCGGGCGGGCCGAGGATTCCACCAAGTAGCAGTTGTGCGCGTCGGCGTGACCCGGGGTGCTGAAGGCGGTGATCTTCAAGTCCCCCACCCGCACCTGCTGTCCCTCGCTCATCGCCCGACATTCGGGCCAGCGACCGTTCGCCGGACCGTGGAAATGCCCCAGCTCGCTCTCGCGCAGCACCACCTCGAGCCCGCCGATGTGCTCGGCCTCGTAGTGTGTCACGAACACGGCGTCGAGCCGCTGGATCGACGCCGGCCAGGCGCGGTGCAACTCCGCGTGGCTGGCGCCGGTGTCGAACAACACCGCGCTGTCACTGCCGCACTGGCTGACAAGGTAGGCGTTGGCCACGCCGACGCCGTAGGGCATGCGCAGCGGGTGCAGGCAGAAGGTCAGCCCCTCGGCGTCGGGCAAGGGATACCGGCCCTGCGCGAGCGCGTTGAGCCCGACCTCGTTGAGATTGAGCGCCGTGGCCAGCCGCGCCAGTTCCGGCTGGGTCAGGTCGGGCCGGTAATCGATCGCATCCTTGAGCCGGCTGACGGCGATCCCGGTTGCCGCGGCCAGGTTCTCGACGGTCAGCGGCACGTTGCGCGCGGCCTTCTCCAGGACATCGCCCAGTTCATCCTCGAGCGCTGGTTTGTCGGTGACCGGTGGCATGACGCGACTGTGCGCGAAAAAGGCCTTTCATTCCAGCGGCGAATATCCCACGTTTTTCGCATGGACGCCGTTCAACAGGAAGTCACCGACATTTTCATCCGCACCAAGGCGCTGCTCCAGGGGCATTTTGTGCTCCGCTCCGGGCTGCACAGCGGGCATTTCTTCCAGTGCGCGCAAGTGTGCCAGGACATGCCCGCCGTGGAGCGCCTCGGCGCCCTGCTCAAGCAGAAGTTCGGCACCCTCGCCTACGACACCGTGCTGGCCCCCGCGATGGGCGGGCTCGTCATCGGCCAGGAAGTGGCCCGCCAGTCGAAGTGCCGGTTCATCTTCGCCGAGAAGGAAAACAACGTCCTCGTGCTGCGCCGCGGCTTCACCTTCAAGCCGGGCGAGAAGGTTCTCGTCGTCGAGGACGTCATCACCCGCGGCGGCCGCGTGCAGGAGTGCCTCGACATCGTGAAAAAGCACGGCGGCACGACCGTCGCCGTGGCGGTGCTGGTGGACCGCAGCGCCGGCCAGGCGAAGTTCGACGTGCCGTGCACCTCGCTGCTCACGATGAGCTATCCCACCTACCCGGCCGACCAGGTCCCGCCGGAGATGGCGAAAATTCCGGCGACCAAGCCCGGGAGCTGATGTTGGAGGCGGGACCATCAGTCCCGCGAGCGTTCGCCGGCGGAACTCATAACCCGCGGGACTGATGGTCCCGCCTCCAGTTTGGCCCAACAAAAAAGACGCACCATTCCGGTGCGCCTTCGTTTTGAATCGGGGCCGCGGGTCAGCGGATCGTGAACATGATGTAGCGGTAGACGCCGCGGTAGTAGACCAGCGCGCGGTTGCGGCCGTCGCGCAGGGCGCGCTTGGCCGTGGCGAGGTCGGTGACGAGCACGCTGTTGATCTGCTCGATGACGGCGCCCTGCGGCAGGATCTCGCGGTAGGGCGAATTCTCGGCGATCTCGGTGATGAGCACCCCGTCCACGCGGTCGTCGACGCGGAGCTCGCGGCGCAGCTCGCGGGTCAGCGGCGCCACGGTGACACCGGCGATCAGCTCGCCCTCCGGGGCGTTGTCGTCCGCCAGCTTGCCGAGCGTGACCTCCTTGGTCATGGGCTTGCCGTCGCGGAGCAACTTCACGGTGATCTTCGTGTCCGGCGGCGTCTGGGCGATGATCATGCGCAGGTCGTCGCGGGTGCCCACGGCCTTGTCGTTGACGGCGATGATGACGTCCTCGCGCTTGAGGCCGGCCTTGGCGGCGGGGCCGTCCACGGGGTTCAGGTCGGTGATGATGACACCCTTCTGGTCGGGCTTGAGGCCGAAGGACTCGGCCATCTCGGCGGTGATCGCGTCGGTCGAGACGCCGAGGTAGCCGCGCGACACCGTGCCGGTGTCGATCAGGCTGTGCATGATGGTGCTGGCGAGGTTGACCGGGATGGCGAAGCCGATGCCGATGTTGCCCTGCGAGGTGGAGATGATGGCGGAGTTGATGCCGACGAGGCGGCCGCGGGCGTCGATGAGCGCGCCGCCGGAGTTGCCCTGGTTGATGGCGGCGTCGGTCTGGATGAAGTCCTCATAGCCGCCGACCTCGTCAAGGATGCCGACCCGGCGGCCGGTAGCGGAAACGATGCCCATGGTGACGGTCTGGCCGACGCCGAGGGGATTGCCGATGGCGAAGACCACGTCACCGACGCGCAGCTTGGTGCTGTCGGCCAGCGTGGCGGCGGGCAGGTTCTCGGCCTCAATCTTGATGACGGCCACGTCGGTCTTCGGGTCGGTGCCGATGACCTTGGCGGTGAACTCGCGCTCGTCGTTGAGCAGCACCTTCACCTCGTCGGCCTCGTCGATCACATGGTTGTTGGTGATGATGAAGCCGTCGGTGGAGATGATGACGCCGGAACCGAGGCCGCGCTGCTTCTGCTCGCGGCCCTGGGCGCCGAACTGGCGGAGGAACTCCGGCACCTGCTGGCGGACGATCTTGCTGGAATAAACCGAGACGACCGCCGGGCGGATGGCCTCGAGGGCGTCGGCGTAGCTCAGCACGACGGCGGACTTGGTGTCGCTGATCGATGAGGCATCGACCTTCAGCGTGGGTTTCTTGACCGTCGGCCGGGCGGCGGTCTTGTCCACGGCCTTGTCGGCGGCAAAAAGGCCGGCGGTCAGGCCAAGGATGGTGGTGAGAAGCGCGAAGAACAGGGCAACCGACTTGTTTTTCATAGGGATGAGGAAGCGGGCAAAGACACTGACCAAGACCGCCGGTTCCGCAAGCGGGGCCTAGAACCCCTTGATTTTGAACAAGCTCGTGACGCTCTCGTTGGTATTGATGCGCAGGATGGCCTCGCCCAGCAGCGGGGCGATGCTCAGGACGGTGATAGGCAGGCCCCGGGTCTCGATCGGCACGGAATTGGTCGTGATCAGCTCGTCGATCAGGCCGCCCTTGAGACGCTCGTAGGCGATCTCGTTGAGCACGCAGTGGCTGACGGCGGCGCGGATGCTCTTGGCGCCATGGTCCTTCAGGATCTTGGCGGCCGCGGTGAGCGTGCCGGCGGTCTCGGTGATGTCGTCCACCAGGAGGACATCGCAGCCTTCCACCTCGCCGACCACGTTGATGGCCTCGACGGTGGTGGCGCCGGTGCGCTTCTTGGCCACGAGGCCGAGCGAAGCGCTGAGGACGTCGGCGTAGGCCGCGGCCATCTTCATGCCGCCGACATCGGGCGAGAAGACCACGAGCTTGTTGAATTTCTTGGTCGCCAGGTATTCGAAGAAGACCGGCGAGGCGAAAAGGTGGTCGACCGGGATGTTGAAGAAACCCTGGATCTGCTGGCTGTGGAGGTCCATCGCCAGGACCCGGTTCGCCCCGGCGGCGGTGAGGAGATCGGCCACGAGCTTGGCCGTGATCGGCACGCGGGGCTGGTCCTTGCGGTCCTGGCGCGCGTAGCCGTAGAACGGGATGACGGCCGTGATGCGCTTCGTCGACGCCCGCTTGGCCGCGTCGATCATGATGAGCAGCTCCATCAGGTGATGGTTGGTCGGCGGGCAGGTGGACTGGACGAAGTAGGTGTCGGCGCCGCGGATGTTCTCGTTGATCTTCACGAACGACTCGCCGTCGGGGAAGCAGGTGACGGTCGCGTCGCCCAGGGGGACGCCGATGGACGAGCAGATTTCCTCTGCCAGTGCGCGGTTGGATGAGCCGGAGAAAATCTTGAGCTTCGTGTCCCTCATTGCAGTGGTGTGGTAATGGCGAAGGCGAAAAGCGGGAAGCCTATTCGGCTTTTTTCTCCAGCGCCTCGACGCGCTTGAAGAGATCGGGCAGGCGCTGGTGCAGGACCTGCAGGCGGCGCTCGAGCATGTAGGGGATGGCCGGGGTGCCGTTCAGGTAGCTGCCCGGCGGGGCGTCAAAGGCGATGCCGGTCTGGCCGCCGATCTTGCTGCCCTTGCCCAGCGTAATGTGGCCACCCACCCCGGCCTGGCCGCCCAGGATGACGTAGTCCTCCAGGGTGGTGCTGCCGGAGATGCCGACCTGGGCGCACAGGATGCAGTGTTTCCCGATGATGACGTTGTGGGCGACCTGCACCAGGTTGTCGATCTTGGTGCCCTCCCCCACGACCGTCCGGCTGAAGCGGGCCCGGTCCAGGGTGGAGTTGGCGCCGATCTCGACGTCGTCCTCGATGACCACCACTCCGATCTGGGGGATTTTCTCGTGGCGGCCCTTGACGAACTCATAGCCGAAGCCGTCGGAGCCCACGACCACGCCCGGCTGGAGCCGCACGCGGTTGGCCAGCGAGCAGCCGGCACCCAGCACGACCCCGGGCATGAGGTAGCAGCCCTCGCCGATCCGGGCATCGCGACCGGCAAAAACGGAGGCCTGCAGCACGCTGCCGGCACCAATGGACACGCCGTCCTCGACCACACAGAGGGGGCCGACATGGGCCTTGGCATCGACCTTGGCCGTGGGAGCCACCACCGCGCTCGGGTGGATGCCCGGGGCGGGCTTGGGCCAGAGCGCCGCCTCGATGCGGGCACAGACCTGGGCGAGCGCCACGGAGGGCTTCTCGACGAAAATGAAGACCTGGTCCGGCTTGGGTTCGCCGGCATAGTCGAGGGGCAGCAGGAGCGCGGTGGCGGCAGTTTCCGGCACCTGGGCGCGGTATTTGGCGTTGCCGAGGAAGGACAGGTCGCCGGCGCGGGCGGAGGTCAGCGAGGCGATGTCACGAATCTGCTGCGTGGTGGAGCCGGCGGTGCGTTGGGCGCCGACAATGGCGGCGATCTCGGCGGGGGTGTAGGCGACCTGCATGGGCACAAAAAAGCCCTGTTCGCTGGAACAGGGCTTGGCAAGAATTCTTACGGCTTCTTGGCCGGGTCGGCGGGCTTGCTGACATTCGGCACCGTGAAGCCGGTGGCCGGAGCCGCGGTCGCCGGCGCGGGCGTGGCGGCCGCGGGCTTGGCGGCGGCCGGGGCGGCCGCCGCAGGGCGGTCCTTGTTGATCTCGGTGACGACCTCCTCGGTGATGTCGTAGCCCGGGTCGGCGAAGAGCACGACCGGGATGCGGAAGGAGGACGGGCCGGACTTGTCGATGACGAGCGTGGCGCCCTTGCGCTTGGCGATCTCGTTCACGGTCTTGGTGATCTCCTCGAGGAGGAGCTCGCGGCGGGTGAACATCTGCTGCTGGAGCGAGCGCTCGGTGCTCTGGATGAAGTTCTGGAGGTCGGCCTGCTTGCGCTGGATGTCCTCCAGCTTCTTCTGCGCGGCCTGCTCGGCCTTGGTGCGGGCCTCGGCGTTGAGGAGGGTGTTCTTGGCCTGCTCGCCGAGCTCCTTGTATTCGTCGACCATGGTCTGGCCCTGCTTGCGGAGTTCCTCAGCCTGCTCCTGCGCCTTCTGCTGGGCGTCGCGGAACTTGGCCATGCCTTCCTCGGCCTTATAATAGCTGTCGTAGGCCTTGGCCACATCGACGGTGATCAGTTTCAGGGCGGGCTGCGCGAGCAGGGCCGTGGAACCGGCGGCGAAGGCGCCGAGGGTGAGGAGCGTGCGGATCATCTTGTTCATATAGGGGTGAGGTTGCGGATTAGAAACGGGTGCCGAAGGAGAAATTGAACTGCGTGCCCTTCTTGTTGAACTTGTCGCTGGTCAGCGGGATGCCGAAGTCGAGGCTGAGCGGGGCGCCGGCGACAAAGAGCCGGAGGCCGAAGCCGAAGTTGTCGTTGTATGCCGCCGGGCTGAAGTCGTAGGAGTCCACGTTCACGAAGCCGGCGTCATAGAAGACCGCGAAGCGCACGGGCTTCACGATGTCCATGGAGTATTCGAGGCTGAGAAAGCCGTAGGTGTTGCCGCCGGTGGGCTCGCCGCTCGCGTCCTTCGGGCCGACGGTGCGGAACTCGAAGCCGCGCAGGGTCTGCGGCCCGCCGAGGAAGAAGCGGTCGTAGAACGGCACGCCCGGCACGAAGGGCGCGGAGGTGATCGGCAGGCCGGTGTCCGGGTCGGTGATCGTGCGCGTGGTCGACTCGTTGCTCTTGCCGAAGCTGTCCACCACGCCGACGCGGCCGAGGACGGCCAGCACCTGCTCCTGGAACTCGGCGATCGGGAAGAACTTCGAGCCGCGGAACTCCAGGTTGTAATAGTGGTTGTCGCCGCCCAGCGGGCCGCCGGCCACGCCCATGTCGAGCGTCGCGTAGTTGCCGCGGGTGGTGTTGATGATCTTGTCGCGCGAGTCCTGGGTCAGGGTCAGGTTCATCTTCGACGTGGTCGACTGGCCCTCGGCGAAGCGGATCGAGGTCGGTGCCGCGGTGGACACATTGGCGATGTCCACGATCTGGTAGGTGTAGGAGAGGCGGCCCTCGAGCCAGTTGAAGAGGCGCTTGCGCAGGTAGACTTCGCCGCCGGTGCGGATTTCCTCGTAGTAGGAGCTGTTGTAGTCGGAGGTCTGGCGGTAGAGCTGGAAGCCGAGCGCGAGCTCGCGCTCGAGGAGGTAGGGCTCCTCGAAGGCCAGGATAACCTCGCTGGACTGCGAGCCGATCTGGAAGCGGAGGCGGAATTTCTGGCCGTCGCCCTGGAAGAACGAGCGGCGGTTGAAGAGGTCGAAGTTGGACTGCGTGACCTCGGCGAAGACCACCGCGCGCTCCAGCGAGCTGAAGCCGGCGCCGAAGGTCAGGTTGCCGGTGCGCGCCTCACGGATCGAGATCTTCAGGTTGCGGCGGCCCGGGATGTTGGTCGACTCGTCGGTGACGTTGACCGGCTCCTCGAAGAAGCGGGTGTTCTCGAGGCGCAGCTTGCTGATCTTCATGCGCAGCGAGTCGAAGACGTCGCCGGGGCCGAGGACGAGCTCGCGCAGGATGACGATGCTCTTGGTCTTGGTGTTGCCCTCGATGATGATGGACTCGACCTGGAACTTCTCGCTCTCGTTGACCTGATACTCGATGTCGATGTCGCCGGTCGTGAGGTTGGGCTTGCGGACGAGGCGGACGCGCGTCTGGAGGTAGCCGACCTGGCCGTAGAACTCCTCGAGCGTCTCGACGTCCTTGTCGAGCTTCGAGGGCACGAAGACCATGCCCTTCTTCTGGCGCGGGACGAAGCGGAGGATGCGCTCGGAGTAGATCTTGTTCCCGGTGAAGCTGATGTCGCCGATCTTGTATTGGCGGCCCTCGACCACGCGGATGGTGATGACGAGTTTCTCCGGCTTGGGGTAGTCGAAGGTGATCTTGTCCTCGGCGATCTCGACGTCGAGGTAGCCCTGCTCCTTGTAATAGTCGCGCAGCTTGTCGAGGTCGTCGTCGAACTCGTCGTCCTTCAGGCGGCCGCCGCCGGTGAGCCAGGAGAAGATGTGCCATTTCTTGGTCTCCATCTCCTTGCGGAGCTTCTTCGCCTTCACGTGGTCGTTGCCGACGAAGTTGATGGAGGAGATCTTCACGCGGGCGCCCTCGCGGACCTTGAAGGTCACGGTGCCGAAGCCGGTGCTGCGGTTGCGGTCGATGCTGTAGGTGACCTGGGCCTGGTTGTAGCCGGCCTTCTGGTAGAGCTCGTAGATCTTCTGGGCGTCGTCCTTGATCTGGCGCTCGTCGAGGGCGCCGTTGGCCTGCGACTTGGTCTCCTTGAGCAGGCGGCGGTCCTTGTAGGCCTTCGTGCCCTCGAACTTGATGGCGAGCACGCGGAACTTCGGCGTCACCTCGAAGACGAGGTTGACCACGTTGCCGGCCACCTGCTCGCGCTTCGCCTCGATGAACTCGAAGAGGCCGGTGCGGTAGAGCGAGCGGATGTCGCGGTCGATCAGCGCCTCGTCGAGCTCGATGTCCTCGCGCAGGGCCATGTTGGCCCGCACGATCTGCTCGCTGACGTTGGCCATGCCCACGAACTTGATCGTGATGGTGCCCACGCGGGAGACCGGGGCGGCCGGAGCCTGCGCCTGACCGGGCGAAAGATCAGCCTGGGCAAAGAGCCCGGCAGCGCCGGAAAACAGGAAAATGGTGGCGAGCAGAACCCGCGCAAACGGGTTACGGTGTGAAGTTTTCAAAGCGCGTAATTTCTTGAAGGAAAGTTAGTTTCAAATCACCTACCGGCCCGTTGCGCTGCTTGGCAACGATTAAATCCGCGGCGCCGGCCGCGGTCTGGAACTTTTCATCGGCCTCCTTGGGGCGGGACAACATGAGCACAACGTCGGCGTCTTGCTCGATGGAGCCGGATTCGCGCAGGTCCGAGAGGCGGGGCGTGCGGTTCTCCTTCTCCGAAGAGCGGTTAAGCTGGCTTAGGACTAGGACGGGCAGGTCTAGTTCCTTCGCCATCGCCTTTAATCCGCGCGACACCTCGGCGACCTGCTGTTCGCGCGGCGCGCGGGGATCGGTGCCGTTCAGCAGCTGCAAATAATCGACAATAATGAGCCCGAGCTTGCGCCGGGCGTAGATGCGGCGCGCCTTGGCCCGCATTTCCATGATCGTGAGGGCGCTCGAGTCGTCGACCAGGATGGGGGCCTTCTTGAACTCCTCGGCGGCCTGGCCGAGGGCGTTGACCTCGTGGCCGTCGCGGCTGACGAGACCGTCGCGCAGGAGCTTCATGTTCACCCGCGAGCGGGCGCAAAGCATGCGCAGGGCGAGCTGGGAGGCACTCATTTCCAGCGAGAAGATCAGGGTCGCCACCGGCTCGCCCTTGCCCGGCTTCGGCAGCGCGGCGGACTCGGCGATGTTCAGGGCAAAGCTGGTCTTGCCCATCGAGGGACGGGCCGCGATCACGATCATTTCCTGGCGCTGGAAGCCGAAGGTCATCGCATCGAGGTCCTTGAAGCCGGAGGTCACGCCGGTGAGCTCGCCCTTCTTCATCAGGAGCTTCGCGATGACGGTGTTGGCCTCCTTGATGGACTCCTTGATCTCCTGCGCACTGTCGCTGACGCGGTCCTGGGTGACCTTGAAGAGGTCCTGCTCGATCTTGTCGACGAACTCCTCGAGCCCGCCGGTGAAGCCGTAGGCCTGCTCAACCGCGCCGGTGGCGGCCTTGATCAGCTCGCGCAGCAGGTGCTTCTCGCGGACCTTCTCGATGAAGTAGCCGGCGTGCGCGGTCGTCGGGATCTTGCCCGTGACCTGCATGAGGTAGGCGAAACCGCCGACCGCCTCGAGCTGGCGGCGGGTCTTCAGCTCCTCGGCCAGGACCTCGAGCATGACGGCCGAGCCCTTCTGGTAGAGCTCGACGATGATCTCGAAGAGCAGGCGGTTGGCCGGGAAATAGAACGACTCGGGCGCCACGCGCGCCTCGAGGCAGCGGGCGATGGTGTCGTTGCCGTCGAGCAGGCAGCAGGCGATGACGTGCTCCTCCGCCTCCGCACTGTGCGGGGGCGAGCGGTCCGGCGCCGACGCGGGCAGGGTCGGTTCCCCGCGCGCGCCGCGAGGGCCGTCGCCCCGTCGAGAGGATGTCGCCGTTTCCGCCATTTAAAGCCTAGATGTCGCGCCCGGGAGGGCCCGGGGGCAAGACCAAGTTATTGGCAGTTTCCTCGGATGCGCCGGTGAGCAACCGCGGTGGGGGAAGGATGGCATCGGGGCAAAAAAAAGCTGCGATGGAGTCACCGCAGCTTGGTTTGGGAGTCGCCCGTTCAGGCGGACGCGGCGGGCTCGATCGGGTTCTCGGAGACGACGTCGAAGGTGAGCTCGACGCTGACCTCGGGGTGCAGCTTGATCTTCACCTCGTGCTTGCCGAGGGTCTTGATCGGCTGGCCGAGGTGGATGCGGCGCTTCTCGAGGGTGATGCCGGCGGCGGTGAGCTTGGCATGGATGTCGTTCGCCGTGACGGCGCCGAACAGCTTGCCACCCTCGCCCGTCTTCACGGCGATGGCGATGCCGGCCTTCTCGATCTGCTTGGCGAGGGCCTGGGCGCCGTCGAGCTCCTTGGCCTCGCGGAGGCCGCGGGCCTTCTTGAGGGCCTCGACGTGCTTGCGGTTGGCCTGCGTGAGCGGCACCGCCATGCCCTGGGGCAGGAGATAATTGCGCGCGTAGCCGGCGCGGACTTTGACCTGGTCGCCTTCGGCGCCAAGGCCGTCGACCGGTTTGAGGAGGAGAACTTCGTTGTTAGCCATGATCGGAATCTAGTTGGAGTTTGGTTTAAAGGGAGACGGCGGGACGGCTCAGAACGGCACGTCTTCGTCGAGATTTTCCTGCGCCGCGGGGGCGGCGGGTTTCGGGGCGCTGGTGGCGCGGGGGGCGTAGGAGCGGGGAGCTTCCCCACCCTCGCCACCGCCACCGGCGGCGCCGTCGGCGCGGCCGCTGCCGAGGAACTGGAAGTTCTCGAGCACGACCTTCATGCGGCTGCGCTTTTCCTTGGTGGTCTTGTCCTCCCACTGGTCGAGGCGCAAGCGGCCCTCGACGAAGAGCGGGCGGCCCTTGGTGCAATACTTGGCGATCGTCTCACCCTGCTTGCTCCAGGCCTCGATGTCGACGTAGGTCACCTCTTCGCGCTCGCCGCCGCTCTCGTCCTTGAACTTGCGGTTCACGGCGAGGCTGAACTGGCAGATGGCGGTGCCCTTCGGCGTGACCCGGAGCTCCGGGTCGCGCGTCAGGTTGCCGATGAGCATGACTTTGTTGAGATTGGCCATGGGAGGTGGGGCGCGCGAGGACGCCGGTTAGGCGTTCTGGACGAGCGCGCGGTAGACGCTTTCGTTGAGCCGCAGGCGCTCGTGGAGCAGGGCGGGCGCGGCGGCCGGGGCCGTGAAGTCGATGTTGATGTAGACGCCGCCCGGGAACTGGTCGTCGGTCTTGCGGGCAAACTCGCGGCGGCCGATGTTCTCGACGGCGGTGACTTCGCCCTGCACGGCGGCGATTTCTTTCTTCACGCCCTCGATCAGCTGTTCGACGGAGTCTTCCTTGCCGCGGTTGTCGAGGATGAAGGAGGCTTTGTAGTTACGATTTTTCTGGCTCATGGTGGTCTCGGCGATTGAGGAGGTTCATGGCTTCGGCGGGCCCGCGGTTGATGAGCAGGCGGAGGCCGTCCACGAAGGAGGTTAGTTTTTGATCAATTAGTTTGGTTTGTTCTTTGGAAAATTTTCCGAGCACGAAGTCCTTGATGTCCATCCCCGCGGGGCGGGGTTCGTTGATGCCGAGCCGGTAGCGGACGAATCCGCTCCCGAGGTGCTCGAGCAGGCTGGCGACCCCGTTGTGGCCGCCGGCGCTGCCGGTGACCGACACCTTCACGGCGCCCGTGTCGATCGTGAGATCGTCGTAGGCCACGATGAGGTCGCTAACGGCGGCCTTGTGGAAGTCGAGCAGGCCGCGCAGGGCGCGGCCGCTGTCATTCATGTAGGTCGCCGGTTTGACGAGGAGTCGCGTGACGCCGGGTCGGACATCCCAGCGGGCGGTCTCGGCCTCAAAGCGGGGTTCTGATTTCCACTTGAGGCCTTCGGACGCAGCCAGCGCGTCAACCACGGTGAAACCGAGGTTGTGGCGGGTGGCGGCGTATTCGCGCCCGGGGTTGCCCAGTCCAGCGATCAGCGTGACGGACATGACTCAAAGAACAGCGTGCAAAACGGGCCGCGCGCGGACGCGCGACCCGGGGACGAAAATTACTTCTTGGCGGGCGCGGCGGCGGGCTTGGCACCCGCGGCAGCCGGAGCGGCGGCCTTCGCGTCGCCCTTGGCGGGCGCGGCGGCCTTGGCGTCGCCGGCGGCAGCCGGGGCGGCGGCGGCACCAGCGGCCGGGGCCGCGGCGGCGGCACCGTCGGCGGGCGCAGCGGCGGCATCGGCGGCAGCGACAACAACTTCCTCGGCCGGCGGCTCAACGCAGAGCACGACGGTCTGGTTCTTGTCGTCCAGGAAATCGACGCCCGCGATGGCCTTGAGCTCGCTGACGTGGATGGCCTCGCCGACCTTCAGCTCGGCGACGTTGACCTCGATGAAATCGGGGAGGTCCTTCGGGAGACAGCGGATGCGCAGGCGATGGGCGGCGGTCTCGAGGATACCACCCTCGGTCTTGACGCCGTAAGCCTCGCCGATGACCTGGATGGCGACGCTGATGATCATCTTCTCGTTTTCCTTCACTTCCTGAAGGTCGAGGTGGAGATACTTGTCGGTGATCGGGTCGCGCTGGATCTCCTGGAGGAAGGAGAGGGCCGTGGGGCCGGCATCGCGCTTGAGCTCGATGAGGGCGGCCTTGCCGCCGATTTCCTTGCGGAGCTTGACGAATTCCGGGCCGTTGACGGCCAGATTCTCGGGTTTCGTGTGCTTGCCGTAGAGAATCGCGGGGATTTTCTCGGCCTTGCGGAGGCGGCGGGAAGCGCTGCGGCCGGTGCCTTCGCGCGTCGTGACAGTAAGTTGGTATTTTTTCATGGTTTCGTTCCCCCTGTGACTCCGGAATTGGAGGCAGGCGTAATGGAAAAGGGTGCCGAGTTCACCGGCCGCGCCTCGCCGATGCAACCAAAACTTTGTCTTACTCCTGAAATTCCCCGTTTTTACACGACAGAGTGATTGACAAGCCCCGCGGCGAGGCTCTTTTTGGCCACTCTTTTGCCACTGCCCGGTAGCTCAGTGGTAGAGCAGGTGACTGTTAATCACTTGGTCGTAGGTTCGATCCCTACCCGGGCAGCCAATTTACTGGGGTTCAGCAAGTAACCCACCCATTTGAGCCAAATCGGCTCGATTTATCGGATCAATCGCGGACGCCGCGGGGCCGCGGACCGATCTGCTCGAAGGGGATCCGCTTGAAGCCGGGCAGCTCGCGATAGACGACCGAGTCTTCCTTCAGCTGGAAATTGAGTTTCGCGGCATCCACGAACCCCGGATCCTTCTGCGTGTGCAGGTTCTCGCCGAACTCGGTCTGCGCGTGTTTTCCGACCAGGCGCACGGTCTCCTCGTGTTTCACGAGGACGTTGCCGTCGAACACGTTTCTCATCGGACGCATGCCAACGTAGGTTTTCCCGTCGGGCAGCAGGTCGAGCCAGTTCCGGAGCAACGGATAACGCTCGCTGTAGGGCGGCTGGCGGATGTCCACGGCACGGGTGAGGCGCTTGGTGTAGATGCCCTTCTCGCCGAAATAATACGGGATGCTGTCCTGCCCGAAGTCATACCACATCGACTTCAACTGGTAGGCCGGGCCGTAGCCCTCGATGAAGATGTTGTTCCGGACCACGATGTCGTGCCCGCCGTTGCTGTAGACCGTGCCAAACGAAGCGACGTGGTAGAACACGTTGCCCTCCACCAGCACGCCGGCGGTGGCGTCGTCGCAATACACGCCCATCATCCATTTCCGGTCGGGCCGGCCGACTTCATGAAAAAAGTTATGGCGGACAATATTCCCCTGGTCGCTCGGGTCGCGGCCCAGATACCACGCGGAGACGTCGTTGGAATTCAAAGCGACATGATGGATATGGTTGAACTCGAAGAGGTGCTCGTTGCCGTGGACGAAGATCGCGTGCTGGTCCGCGTTGTAGATCTCGTTGTGCACGACACGCTGCCCGCAGCCGTCCACCACGATGCCGGACGCACCCATCTTGTTGCGCCGGCTGAAATCGTGGATGCGGCAGTCCGTGGCTACATTGTTGCCGGGGATCAGGCGCTTCTTGCTGCCGCCGCCGAGGAAGATGCCGCCCGACCCGGTGTTGTAGATCTCGCAGCCCTGGATGACGTGCCGCTCGCCGGCGTCGCGCTCCCACACGGTGTCCATATAAAGGTGGGAGTGGAAACTCCCGATCTCGCGCGAGGACGGCACGCCGGCGTAGTCGTCGGCCGTGATGCCCGGAAAAGTCTGCCGCGCCCCCTGCCCCAGCATGATGCCGGCCGTGCCGACATTCCGCACCGTGCAGTCCACGATGCGGTTGTCCGAGCCGCCCTCGATCGAGAGGCCGAGCCCGCGGCCCTCCTCGATGGTCAGCCCGCGCAGCGTGACGAACGAAACATGGTCGAGCGCCACGAGCGCCTGCTCGACGACGGAAACCGTCACGCGCGCCGCAGCCAAGTCATCCGGCGGCCAGATATATAGCCGGCCGGCCGCCGCATCCACATACCACTCGCCCGGCTCGTCGAGCTCCTCGAGGAGGTTGAGCGCGACATACTGGTTGTAGTTCTGCCCGCTCCCCAGCGCATACATGTGGGGCGAGGCGAGCGTGACTTCCTGCTTCGCCGGGTCGATCGCGGCGACGCGGATCTTGTCGTCGGCGAAGCCGTGGTTGAAATAACCCTGCAGCCAGACGTCCGCCACGCCCGCCCAGCGGACATGGCGCGGGTCGGTGTATTTGAAGCGTCCCCCGCGGTTGCTGTAATCCCCGTTGCGCGGCATCGAGCCGGGCTCGACAATCGCGCCGATCGCGATGGACCCGGTGTTCGGGTAGCGCGCCAGCGGCAGCGCCGTGTCGTTCCAGAAAAGTTCCAATGGCGCCGGCACCACGGGCAGGCCGTGGCCAAACTGCCGGTGCGCGCCAAAGTCCGTTACCCCAAGCGCGCGCAGGTCCACCTCAAGCACGTGCGGCCGCGACTCGGGCAGGATGCGGCGGATCGCGTCGGCCGAGCGCACCGGACCGAAGGCTTTCGCCGGAACTTCGCGTCCGCCGGTGAGACGGACGGTTTCGCCCAGATAAGCCGCATAGGTCACCGGCGCGCCGGCCGTGCCGCCGTCTTCCTTGATCAGCTCGAACGTGCGGCTCAGCGGATAAGTTCCGCCGCGCAGCCAGATGGTCACGGCTTCGGCCTCGCCGGCCGGCTGGGTCTGGCGCCATGCGCGCACCGCATCGCGCGCACCCTCGGGCGTCCGCCACGGTGCCGCCAGCGTGCCGGGGTTGCGGTCGTCGCCCTGCGGCGAGACGTAGCGCTCGAGCGCATGGACCGACGACAGGAGACTCAGCGAGACAAGCAGCCAGCGGGGTATCTTCATGAGAGGGGGTAAGCGAACGGGAGGCAGGCTAGGTATTAATGCTTCCGGCTCCAGCTCAACCGGAGCGCACCGCCGGCCGCCGGCCCCAGCGCCAGAGGATCGCCTCGAGCACGCCGAACTGGTCCGTCAGCAGGCCCTCGTAGCCGCACGGCCGGTCGTCCCAGTAGCGCCAGTCGACGCCGCTCTGGTTACCCCCGAAAACCTTCGCCTCGGCGAATCCGGCGCAGAGGCGCTTGAGCATGGCGTCGGCCTCGCGTTGGAAGCCGCAACGGTAGAGCGCCATCACAAAGTGCCGCGTCTGCGAATGCGTGCGCCCGCCGTTCTGGTAGTAGCCAAACGGATAACCCTGGATGATGTCCGACAGGTCGTGGTCGGGAATATGCCGGAGGTTGCCGGGCAGGCCGAGCGACGCGTCCGGCAGGCCGGCCTTTTTCGCCTCGGCGAGCAGGCGGCTGAGGATAGCACGGCCCTCGTCGGGTGAAAGCAGGCCCTCCGCGATCGCCGCGCCGTTGACGGGCAGGAAGGCGTAATCGTGCAGCTTGTTCTCACGACAGCGCCAGCCGGCGAGCCAGCCGGTGGCCTCGTTGAAGAACGTGTCGCGGTAGTTCGCCCGCAGCCACCCGGCCCACTGGGCCACAGTCTGGGCCTGGCCGGTCTCGTCGAACCGCCGCAAGCCGGCGGAGAGCTCCTTGAGCGCCCCATAGAGGATGGCGTTGGCGAAGGCGTCCTTCCAACCGAACGAGATCACGTCGAACCAGCAGGTGCTCCACTGTTTCGTGCCGCTCACGCCAGTGCGGTGCATGCTCTCGATCAGGCCGTCGCCGTCGAGGTCGCGGTCGCGCGCCGCGCGCAGCTTCTGCGCGATGTAGGGCCGGAAAGCGCGATACCACGCGGGCGTCGCGGTGTGACGCAGGTATTCGCCGAGCCCGCGGAGGGCGGAGGCGCCGGTCTGGAGGTATTCGTCATCGGCATCGTGCGAGGAACCGTCCTGCAGCAGTCGGCCCGCCGCATAGCCGGGCCCGCCGGTCAGCCATCGCTCAAGCGAAAGCCGCAGGAACTCCGTCGCCGGCAGCCCGGGCAGGATGTCGCCCTGCGGCCGCGTCACGGCCGCCCACGTGTCCATGCAGATCGGACAGTGCATCGAGGCGCCGTTGTTGCTGAGCGTGGCGGTGTCGGTGCGGAATGTCAGTGCCGTCCACTGCGTGCGGGCCAGCGCGCGCCGGGCCACGGCGGGCGCGTCGTCGCGCAGCAGTGCGGCCGGCCGCTTCGGCCTGAGCGTGAAGACCGCGCGATGCGTGCCGGCGGGCAGGCGGTAGAGTCCCTCGGGGGTGCGCGCCTCGCCGACCTTCAGCTCCAGGGTGTTCAGGTCGTGCGAGCGGTAACAGTCGCTGCGGGCCCATCCCGAGGCCGTCGCGGAACCGACCTCCCAGCTGCCGAAGGCCGGCAGGGTCAACAGCGCGGGCAGCGCCACCGCGCCGGTCTCGCCGGTCTCGAGCAAGCGGCCGAGCACGTGCGACGGCGCCGCGCTGTTGCGCAGGCCGATCTGCCACGCCGCGCTGTGCCACGCGAACGTCGCGCGCTTCGCCGCGCGCTCGGCGTGCAGCGTCAGACCGCGCGCGGTCACCGACCAGGCCAACCGGTAGTGTTGGCCGCCGGCCGTGAAATCATAGGTCACCGTGCCGCCGCGCACCGTGACCGTGCCCTCAAGGTCGCAACGCACCGACGGCGCCAGCACCGGCGCCGAGCCGAGCGGATGCAACTGCGGCCCTTGGTTGAACAACGGCGGGCGCGTCGCCAGGACGTTCTTGCCGGCGTTCGCGGCATCCTCGATGTGCAGGCCGAGATAAGAGAAGCCCGGCCGGCCGAGTGAGAAGCCGACTTCGAAATCCTTCGTGCGATAGCGCACCTCGCCGTCCCGCCGGGTGGCGCGGACACCCGCGGGCAGGCCGCCGAGGCTGACCGGACCCGCCGTGAGCAGGCGCTCCTGGCGTGGCGCGACAGACTCCAGCATTTCGCCTTCGAGAATAAACGCCGACATCGCCAGGTTCCAGGCCGTCCAGCCACCGTCGATGCCCGAGCGGCGCAGCTCGATGATCACGCCGTTGGTGACGACGCGCGGCAGCTTGAACCAATCCACCACGCCGGGGATGCCGGCCTTCAGTCCGTCGCGTTGCAGCAACACCCGCCAGCGCCCGCCGCGCAGGGCCAGCACACGCAGGCCGGTGACCCAGTCGAGGTCCTGCCGGCTGCCGCACTTGTGGTAACCGGGGCCGCGCCGCACACCCAGCCGGTGCAGCCGCGCCGGGCCGTGGAGCCGGACGACGCGCTGGTGGATGATGCGTTTTTTGGGCACATCCTTCTCCCCCGGCAACGGTCGCGTCCAGACCGCCCGCCCCGCATCGAGGCGGCGGTTGGTGAAGAGATCGCCCATCGGCGGCTCCAGGTCGGTGATGGCTAAAAGGTCCTGCGGCATAGGAGGGAATTTGACCCGCGACACGCTCCGGCGGACTGACGCCCGCCCAGCCTGAACATGGATCACCGTAAAAAATCCCCGGTCATCCCGGGAATGCCGAGCCGGGGGTGATGCAAATTATGGGATTTGTTTGGTGTTACTTGGCGGACGGGTGGCTTTGCGGTTGCCGGCGGGGTGCGGCGCTTTTCAGCTGCCCGGAATTCTTATGTCCTCCACGCCCACCCCGTTGTCCCTGACCTCCGTATTCTTCGCCGCGGCCGCCGAGCCCGGTGAAATCACCGCCGCCCACGAGCTGGCCAAGCTGACCGGCGCCCGTGCCACGGCCGGCACCGGCAAGGGCGTCTCCGTCGCCCTCGCCTCCCGCGGCCGCCCCGCGAAACTCCCCGCCAAGGCCACCGGCGCGCCCGCCTGGATGTGGCTGCGCATCGCCGAGGACGGCACCGGCGAAATCTGCGCGACGCATGGCTCGTTCCTCTTTGCCGCGGTGCGCCTGCTCGCCACCGCCACCAGCGACCTCACCCGTGAAAAACTCGCCGCCGGCGTCTGGCTGCCCGCGACCTTCGGCTGGCACCGCCCGCACTGGGACGCCTGCTACACCCAATACTGGCGCAGCGCCCGCAAGTTCGACCCGGAGCGCTATGTCGCGTCGCTCGCCGAGGCGGGCTTCACCCACTGCGAGGTCAACGGCCTGCAGTCGCACATGCCCTTCGAGGACATGGTCGCCTGGGAATATTACCCGCAGTTCTACACCTACGCGCCCGGCTTCAACCATTTCGTCGACACGCCGCTGACGCAGGGCGTCTGGCCCGCGCACTACCTCGACGCGAACCTCAACCATATGAAGAAGCTCGCGGGCCTCGGCCGCAGCTACGGCCTGAAGCCGGGCGTGTGCATGTTCGAGCCGCGCACGATGCCGGACCGCTTCTTCGCCAAGTATCCCTCGCTCCGCGGCGCGCGCGTCGACCACCCGTTCCGCTCCCGCCTGCCGCGCTACACCATGGCGCAGGACCACCCCATCGTGCAGCGCCACTACCGCGAGGCCCTGCAGAAGGTCATGCGCGCCGTGCCGGACCTCAGCTACATGTCCGTCTGGACGAACGACTCGGGCGCGGGCTTCGAGCACACCGCCTCGCTCTACGTCGGCCGCAACGGCGGTCCCTACATGATCCGCGAATGGCGCAACCACGACAAGGTCGCCCAGGCCGCCGGCGAGAGCATCGTCCGCTACCTCAAGAACCTCCAGGGCGCCGCCGCGCAGATCAACCCGGAGTTCGACGTCATCCTCCGCATCGAGCCCTTCAAGGTCGAGCACGAGCACATCAAGAAGGGCATGGGCGGCCACGTCACGTGGGAAGCCCCTTCCCTCCTCGTGAAGGGTTACGACGTGCCCTACGCGCACCCGAAGTATCCGGAGAACAAGGCCGTCGCCGGCAGCCTCTTCCACACCACGATGGACAAGGCCGAGAACGACACGCTCGTCGCCTCGCGCGCCCAGGGCGTCGAGCCCGTGCTGCATTACTCCGCCTCCGGCGTGATGAACCACGAGCCGCTGCTCGGCCTGCCCTTCCCGCGCCTCCTCCACCAGAAGTTCTCCGCGATGCGCGGCGCCGGCCTCAGCCGCCTGAGCTGCCTCGGAGGCCTGACCAACACCGCGCAGGCGCCCTACTGGCCGAACCCGGTCGTCATTCAGGCCGCGCAGTTCTTCCCCGAGAAACCCGTCGAGCAGGTGCTCGGCGAATACGCCACGAAGCTCGTCGGCGCCGCGCACAGCGCCAGCCTGACCGCCGCGTGGCAGGAGTTCGAGGACGCCCTCTCCTGGCAGCCGCTCGTCGGCCTCTACTGCGCCTTCGGTTTCTGCTGGCAGCGCACCTGGGACCGTCCGTTCGTCCCCGACGTCGAGGCCGTGCCCGCCGCCGAGCGCGAATACTACGAGCGTCACGGCTGCTTCCAGCACAACAACCCGGGCCTCATCGACCTCGGCAAGGACGTGCTCTTCGACCTCATCACCCAGCCCGCCGGCGCCAAGATGGCCGCGGACATGGACACCCACGTCATCGCCAAGCTCCTGTCGCTCATCGCCCGCCTCGATGCGCAGGTGAAGTCCCTCACCGGCGAGGCGGCGGCGGTCTTCGCCGATCTCCGCGACCGCGTGCGCGCCTACCGTCACTGGGTCGGCAGCCTCCGCAGCGTCTGCGCCTGGTGCGAGTGCGTCTACGGTTACCTCGACGAGAAGTCCGATGCCGCAGCGAAGTCCGCCTACGAGAAGAAGCTGCAGGCCGCCATCGACCTGGAGCTCGGCAACATCCGCGGGCTCATCGAGCTGCTCGAGACCACGAAGTCCGAGGTGCTGGTGCTCTCCGGCGTCGCCGAGAACACGTTCTTCTACGGCGAGAACCTCGTCGAGCACCTGAAGACGAAGCTCCGCCTCACGGAGAAATACCGCCACGCGAAGCCGCGCATCGACAAGGACATCTTCTGGCGCCCGATCCCGGGCACCTCCTGGCCGGCCGGCTGGGACGCCGCCGCCAAATAAATTGTCAGGTTGGTCTAGGGTTGGGCCGCCGTGTTCGCCGCCATTTTTGGTGCGGCGGGCACGGCGGCTCTCTTTTGCCCCGCCCGTCTCAGTGCCCCCGCACGCGCCGGCGGTAGTCGGATGGCGTGAAGCCGATCTCCTGCTTGAAGGCCTTGGAGAAGTGGAACACGTCGCAGAACCCGAGCGTGTCGGCGATCTGCTTGAGCGAGGACTCGCCGTGATAGATCGCGGCGCACGCCCACTCCAGCCGGCGGCGCTTCTGGTAGCGGCCCGGTGACTCGCCCGTCAGCTCGACGAAGCGCTTACGGAAATTCTCGTAGTTCAAGCCGACCTCCGGCGCCACCTCCTGCGGCGTCAGCCAGCCCGTCGGGCTCCGGTCGCCGAGCAGGCGCAGGCTCTTTTCCAGCCACGCGTCGCGGCCCGCCTGCCGCGTGCTCTCGGCGTCCGAAGCGATCATGTCGGTCACCACGTGCAGCAGCCGGCCCAGCGCGCGCAACGGCGCCCCGGCGCGGTGCAGCGGCTCGCCCTTCACGACCTCGTGCAGGCGCCGCCGCCAGTAGTCCACCGCCCCGAGCCGCAGCACGGGATGCTCCGGCGCCAGCAGGCCCTGCGCCCGCCACAGCTGGAACTGCGGCCCGTCGAACACGAAGTAGATCTGCGTCCACTCCGTGCCGGGCAGCGGCCCGTAGGCGTGGGCGATCTCGGGAAACACCAGCACCACGTCGCCCGGCCCGAGTTCGAGCTTCGTGCCGCGGGCATCGCGGTAGTAGCCGCGGCCCTCGACCATCAGCACCAGCGTGAATCGTCTCAAAATCCGCATGCCCGTCGGGTCGATGCCCGTCACGTTGCGCAGCATCCCGGCGAGCTCGATCTCCCCCACCGGAGTGCGCAGCGGGCTCTGCAGCCAGGGTTCGTTGCGGTATTTGGGGGCGGGAGGCATCCGCCCAAAATTTACATGACTTCTCCCACTTCAACCATTTAATGCGGCTCCATTCCCGTGTAACTTGTCGCCATGAGCACCACGACTGCCCTGCCCCAGCTCTATTCCTTTGGCCATGAGCTGGAGATGACCGACGACAAGGTCGGTCTCCTGCGCGAATCCACCGACGCCGCCGGCGACGTGGCGGAGCTGCACCGCCGCTTCCAAGAGGACGGCTATATCTACATGCCCGGCTACCTCGACCGCGACGAGGTGCTGGCCGCCCGCGCCAGCCTGACCGACGGCCTCGCCGCCGCCGGCGTGCTCGACCCGGCCCACCCGACCATCGACGGCATCGCCAAGCCCGGCGCCGGCTACGTCTTCAAGCCCGAGCTCACCAACAACAACCCGGCGATCCAGAACCTGCTTTATTCCGGCCGCCTGCCGGAGTTCTACCGTAAGTTCTACGGCGAGGAGATCCGGCACTACGACTTCACCTGGCTGCGCGCCATCGGGCCCGGCAAGGGCACGAACCCGCACTGCGACCTGCCCTACATGGGCCGCGGCACGCACACCCACATGACCTGCTGGGTGCCCTACGGCGACATCTCCTTCACCCTCGGCGGCCTCATGGTGCTCGAGGGCTCGCACAAGCGCATGGACCTCCTTGAGAACTACGTCTTCCGCGACGTCGACGCCTTCTGCGAAAACAAGCCCAAGGAGGCCGAGGCCGCCAAGTCCGGCAAGTGGGCCTTCACCGGCACGCTTTCCCACAACCCGCCGGCCGTCCGCAACAAGTTCGGCGGCCGCTGGCTGACCACCGAGTTCAAGGCCGGTGACTTCATCACCTTCGGCATGTTCCTCGTCCACGCCTCCCTCGACAACCGCACCACCAACCAGCTGCGCATCTCGAGCGACGCCCGCTACCAGCGCGCCAGCGAGCCGATCGACGAGCGCTGGGTCGGCGTGAATCCGCCGGGCCACACCACGGCTGGCAAACGCGGACGGATCTGCTAACGCCGCCTTTATGGTCGCTTCCTCCACGCCCAACCCGGCTGCCGCCGCCTCCGCCACCGGCCGCATGGCCGCCGTCCAGGACATGGCCCGGCTGCAGCGCATCCTCTTCGAGGTCGAGCGTGAGTTCGTCCGCACCGCGACCACCCTCATCTACCGCGTCGGCGAACCCGAGCTGAAATACCTGCTCTGCCAGCACGTCTGGGAATCCGCCAGCCACGCCCGCTTCCTGCGCGAGCGGGGCCGCGAGCTCAGCGGCTTCGGCACCAGTGAGAGCGTCCGCCCCTCCTTCCGCCGGCTCTTCAACGAGGCCGTGATGCCCGCCGACGCCTACGTGGCGCTGGCCGGCTTCTACCGCGTCCTCAAGCCCGCCCTGCTCACCGCCTACCGACACTACCTCCAGGCGACACACCATCTCGCCGACTGGCCTTCGCTGCGGCTGGTGGAGGAATTCATCCACGACGAGGAACGCCACGCGAAGGAGATGCTCCCCTATCTCGGCACCGTCGACGATTCCGCCTGGGCCGCCCATCTCGGCACCGCCCTTATTGCCCAGGGCGGCCTGCTCGGCGAGACGCCCGCCCTGCCCCTTCCCGCCGGCTTCACCTGGGAGTCCGAGGCCCGCACCTACCGGCACCCGGACACCTGCAACCGCGGCAAGTATCCCACCTGCTCGAGTGTTTTCAGCTACGATCCCGACGAAACGCCGATTGTCCGTCCGTGGCTCGTCGACCCGAAGACCGACGCCAAGGTCATCCGCCTCATGGTCTATGTGTGGCTGATGATGGAGCTGGATGCCGTCGATTACCTCGCGACCGTCTTCTACGACACGCCCGAGGCGCCGTTCGACCTGCACCACGACATGGCCCGCCACCTCTGGGACGAGTCGCGCCACAGCCAGTTCGGCTTCCGGCAGCTCCCGAAGCTCGGCGTCGACCTGATGACCGTCGAGCACTCGCTCGACCTCTACAACATCCTCGTCCAGATGCCGCCGCACGAGCGCTACGCGATGATGACGATGGAATTCGAGGCCGGCAGTTTCCCGACCAAGGCCCTCGTCATGGACCGGGTGCGCGAGCTGAACGACTTCGAGGCGGACACACTCCTGGCCTTCGACCGCAACGACGAGCAGAACCACGTGCGCTACGGCCACCGCTGGCTGCCCGAGATCATGAAGCTGTGCGGCGACACCCGCCCCACCGAGGAATTTGTCAAGGCCACCCAGGCGCGTTTCGCCGAGCTGGCCAAGACCTACGGCAACCGCACCCCGCATGCGCTGTCCCCCGAGCGCCGTCTCACCGGCACCAAGATCCTGAAGCTCGCCGGCGTGGCCTGAGCGGGATTTGAGAGGTGGAGCCCGGCCTCCGGACGGGCTGGCTTGCGCGCTGGAGGAACGCCTCGGTCCCATGCGCATCGCCCAAACCCGACCTGAGGCCTGGTCCCACCTTGCTCCGAGGCACCGAAATTTTCATTTATTTTCAGAATGATTCCTGCGGCCGCATCTGCATAGTGCGGTCTGCCGACGCGGCTTCCGCCCCGTTCTGCCTCGCTCCTACTTCTTTAAATCCGTGCCGCCCCACAAGAAAACCTACCGCGCCGCCCTCGTCGGCACCGGCTCCATCGGCGACGCCCATGTCCGGGCCGTGGAAGCCACCCAAGGCCGCGTGACCCTCGTTTCCGCCGTCGATATCGACGCCCAGCGCGTCGGCGATTTCGCCAAGCGCAACGGCATTCCGAGCCACTACACCGACTACGCCGCGATGCTGGCCAAGGAGAAGCCGGACATCGCCCTGATCGCCACCCCGCCGGCCCAGCACGTGCCCATGAGCATCGCCGCCATGGAGACCGGCGCCTGGGTCCTCTGTGAAAAACCCCTGTGCGGTTCCCTCGCCGAGCTCGACCTCCTCGAGGCCGCCGAGAAGCGCACCGGCTGCTACACCGCCTGCATTTTCCAGATGCGCTTCGGCTCGTCCACCGCCCATGTCCGCCGCCTGGCCGACAGCGGCCTGATGGGCCGGCCACTGGTCGGCGTCTGCAACACGCTCTGGTTCCGCGACGACGCCTACTACGCCGTGCCATGGCGCGGCCGCTGGGAAACCGAGCTGGGCGGGCCCACCATGGGCCTCGGCATCCACGCGATGGACCATTTCCTCCACCTGTTCGGCGAATGGAAGACCGTCCGCGCGGTCGTCAGCACGCTCGACCGCGCCATCGAGGTCGAGGACGTCTCGATGGCCCTCGTGACCTTCGCCAACGGCGCCGTCGCCTCCATCGTCAACAGCGCCCTGAGCCCGCGCCAGGAAACCTACATCCGCCTCGACTACCAGAAGGCCACTGTCGAGCTCACCCATCTTTACGGCTACACCCGCGACAACTGGAAGTTCACCCCGGTGCCGCCTGCGCAGGACGATGCCCTCCTGCAGGCCTGGCAGAGCTTCCCCGCCGAGGTCGGCGCCACGCACGGCACCCAGCTCAACGCCCTCGTCGCCGACATGGACGCCAAGCGCCGGCCGCTGACCTCCGGCGAACAGTCCCGCCAGACCGTCGAGCTGCTCACCGCCATCTACAAGTCCGGCTTCACCGGCGAGATCGTCACCCGCGGCTCGATCAAGCCCGGTGATTCCTTCTACGCCGCGTTGCACGGCAACCGCGCCCCCAAGCGCCGGAAGGGCGAGCGCCCGACCGGTTGAGTTGGCCCCCATGAACCGCGAGCCGCTGGCATCGCGCACGCTGACCGGTTACCTCTGGTCGAGCCGCGCCCGTCTCTGGCGCGGCCTCGGCCTCGCCCTCCTGCGCTCCCTCGCGGTGGCGCCGTGCCCCTGGCTGTTCCAGCGCATGATCGACGTCGCCGTGCCGGCGCGCGACAGCGCCGCCATCCTCGAGCTGGGCGGCCTCTTCCTCTTGCTGCTCGCCGTCCACTACGTCTTCTCCGTCTGGGGCGCCAACGAGATCGCCAAGGCCATGGCGCAGATGATGGTCGAGCTGCGCTCGCGCCTTTTCTACAAGCTCCAATTCCTCAGCTTCGGTTACCTCGACCAGCAGAAGACCGGCCGCCTCCTGTCAAAATATGCCTTCGACACGCAGAAGGTGGAGGCCCTGCTCTACAACATCCTCAACCAGTTCCTCCCGAACGTCCTCTACGGCGCCAGCATCTTCGTGATCCTCGCCGTGCTCAACTGGCGCCTGGCCCTTGTCCTCGCCCTCGTCATCCCGGCCTACGGCTTCGGCAAGTGGCATTTCTTCGCCCGCATCCAGCGCAGCAACAACGAGGCGCGCCTCGCGCAGGAGAAGCTCACCGGCACCGCCAGCGAATACATTTCCGCGCTCCGCCTCGTGCGCAGCTTCGGCGAAGAGAAGCAGGCCGAGTCCGACCTCGACCGCAGCAGCCTCGATTTCGCCCGCCTCCGCGTGCACCAGAGCTACATCAACGCCATCTTCGGCACCTTCTGGTATGTGAGCACGCAGGTCATCGCCCTGGTCGTCATGGCCGGCGGCGCCCTGCTGGCCATCCGCGGCACAATCTCCTACGGCACGCTCTTCGCCTTCGTCGCCGGCCTGCCCATCGTGCTCGGCCCCATCCAGGCCTTCGTCGGCCTGAGCGAGCAATACTTCATCGGCCGTGAGAGCTACCTGAGCATCAAGGAGCTCCTGGACTCCGCCTACGTCGAGGCCTGGCACGGCAAACGCCGCGCCGACCGCATCCGCGGCGACCTCGTGTTCGGCGGCGTCACCTTCGCCTACCCGTCGGCCCCGGACCGCGCGGTGCTGCACGACATCAACCTCGCCATCCGCCCGGGCGAGCACGTTGCCTTCGTCGGCCCCTCCGGTTCCGGCAAGAGCACCCTGGCCAACCTTCTCCTCGGTCTCTACGCGCCTGACCGTGGCGAGATCCTCATCGACGGCGTCCCGCAGGCCGAGTGGGACATGCGCTGGATCCGCCGCCAGCTCGCGGTCGTGCTGCAGGACAGCCTGCTGCTCTCCGGCTCCATCCGCGACAACCTCCGCTTCGCCCGCGCCGACGCCACCGACGCCGAGATCCGCGAGGCCGCCCGGCAGGCCAATGCCGAGGAGTTCATCGCGCAGCTGCCCGCGGGCTACGACACCCTTGTCGGCGAGCGCGGCGTCTCCCTTTCCGGAGGCCAGCGCCAGCGACTCGCCATCGCCCGCGCCATCCTCCGCAACCCGCCCGTCCTCATCCTCGACGAGGCCACCTCCGCCCTCGACTACGAGAGCGAACGCCTGATCCAGGAGGCGCTCGACCGCCTCTCGGTCGGCCGCACCGTCATCACCATCGCCCACCGCCTCAGCACCATCCGCAACGCCACCCGCATCATCGTGCTGGCCGACGGCCGCATCACCGAGGAGGGCGACTTCGCCACCCTCTCGGCCCGCGGCGGCGACTTCGCCCGGCTCGTCGCTGCGCAAAATACTGGCGAAGGTTTCCTTCGTCCCTAAGCTTCCCCCATGAAAACACCGCTGCTCGCCGCCGTTCTGCTTTTCACCGCCAGCCTCGCCACCGCCCAGACGACCTTCCCGGGCCTCAAGGCGGTCCTCTCGGCCGCCGAGTGGAAACGCGCCGGGCTCGACCGCCTCACCCCGGACGAGATCGGCGTCATCGACGCCGCGCTCATCCGCAACCAGGCCGGCGCCACCGCCCACCTGCAGACCGAGCTCACCAAGGCGCGCACCGCCGCCACCGCGACCACCCCGCAGCTCAACCCGGGCATGATGCAGCGCTTCGGCCTGCCGCTCTTTGACGAGGGCGACTGGCGCACCATGCCGCCGCTTCGGGCGAAATTCCTGAAGTGGGAGGGCGGCAACCGCTTCAAACTCGACAACGGCCAGGTCTGGGAGGGCGCCGAGCCCATCACCTATGAGCTCGCCGGCAAGGACCTCGAGATTCAGGCCCGCCCGCACGGCCAGTTCGCCCTCGTGGTCGACGGGGTGAACACCACCCTCCGCGTCATGCGTCTGCGCTGAGCCCCGTGCTGACCCTCGCCAACGCCGAGCTCACCGTCGACCTGATCGATCCCGCCGCCGAGCAGGCGCGGCTCGGGCCGCGCTATTGCTGGGGCGGTTACATCTGGCAGGTGTCGGACCGCAGCATCGGCACGCTCCTGACCGGGCCGGAATGGCCGGAGGTCAACCCGCTCCCGCACAACGGCCAGGGCCTGCCCGAATCCTTCCGCCACAGCACCACGACCGGCGAGCCGCTCCTCTGGGACGGCGCCACCGGCCTCGCCCCGGGATCCGGCGCCCTCGGGCGCGACGCCGCCGGCGAAATCGTCGTTACAACGCCCTGCGTGTGGCAGGTCAAGGTGCAGCCCGACCGCGCCATGTTCCGCACCGAGCAAACCGTGGACTGCTGGTCCTACTCACTCGAGCGCACGATCGAGCTGCAAGGCCGGCAGATTGTTTCGCGCTCGCGCCTGACCAACCGCGGCACCACCCCGCTCAAGCTCGAGTGGTTCGCGCATCCCTTCTTCGCCCTGCAGGCCGACGGCCTGCTGCGCGTGACCCTGCCCGAGGGCACACAGATGGCCGAGAACCAGGGCTACAAACTCGCTGGCCGGGAACTGACCCTGCACCGCCCTTTCATCGGGTTGCACGGCGGCCACCTCGAGCACCTCACCCTGCCCGTCGGCCGGCCGCTGACGACGACCCTGACGCATCCGCGGCTCAAGGATGTCCGCTTCGCCACGGATTTCGTGCCGTTCAAGTGCGTCCTCTGGGCCAACGGCAACACGCTGTCCCTCGAACCCTTCCTCGCCCTCGACCTCGCCCCCGACGAATCGCGCGAGTGGACGCTGACCTACGAGTTTGGGCCGGCGAAATAACACACCCCGTCCTTAGGGCACTCCTCTCAAGCCCTGTAGGTTGCGCGCTTGCGCGCAACGTGGCGTGCAAGCACGCCACCTACATCACCGGGCAACCAACTCCGGCACCGCATCCCCCGGCACCAGCGCACGCACGCCGTCGCTGCGATAAACCCAGCCGAGGCCCGTCTCCAGCGTCACCTTGCCCTCGTGCAGGCGGGCAATCGAGGCATTGGCCAGCGCCACCACCGTCTCAGTGGGGTTGAATTGCAGGTAGATTTTGATCTTCCCGGCGCGGCCGTCAAAGTCGGCCTTCGTCGCCGGCGCCGGGTGGTGCGGATTGATCACTGCCGGAAAGACTCCCAGCGCTGTGCGGCTCGGGATCTCCGCCACCGGAAAGTCGTTCGTCGTGCCAATCAGCAGACCGGCCACGTTCGCTCCGGCGCTGGAACCGCCGTAGGGCACGCCGGCAGCCACACGCTGACGGATGAGTTCAAGCTGGCCCGTCCGATAAAGCTCGCCGAGCAGGACGAAGGTCTCGCCGCCGCCGATGAAGATGCCGTCGGCGCTCTCCAGCAGCGCCTTGGCGCCGGCCGCGTCGTGCCGGTGCAGGGACTCCGCCGCCAGCACGCCGATGTGGGCGAAAGCCTTCTGCAGCCGCGCTTCCATGCGGTCACGCTCCGCGGGCAGGCTCGCGTGGAGCACGAGGACGACCTTTTTGCAGCCGGCATAGTGCCG